>Ga0134104_1000916_pt1 | contig 29893 bp, 16 predicted proteins | sample 15_3_2metaG_FD_94455 | JGI IMG/M metagenome (GOLD analysis project Ga0134104, IMG submission 94455) | Switchgrass degrading microbial communities from high solid loading bioreactors in New Hampshire, USA - 15_59_3.3_214_A2 metaG | ecosystem: Engineered > Bioreactor > Semi-continuous > Anaerobic...
AGGGGGGATTATGCTTTTGAAGGCGAAGAAGATATTTGCTGCTGGCACGGATGGCGGTGGCAGACTGATAGAAGAGGCAAGAGCAGCGATACTCAGAAAGAAAGTCAACGTGTGGCGAAAATGGACAGCTGTCGCAATTTGCATTGTACTGATACTCGGTGTGGGGCTGCTGGTTTTGAGAGATAGAAATGGGAACTCACGCTCAAAACCTATTTTGAAGGTTATTTATCCTAAGGCTTATGCTTTTGATGACCATGATTCATGGAGAGAAATCAGGGAACAAAACCCTGTTAATGAAAGCCTGATTACGGCGCTCAACGACTTTTCGTACAAGACAGGTTCCATTATACTTAAGGACGCTGGCAAGAATATCAACTACTCACCCCTCTCGTTGTATTATGCTCTATCCCTTGCAGCTTCCGGTGCAAAAAATGAGACTGAGGCACAATTGCTTGATTTGTTGGGCATTTCCGATGTTAAAACGCTTGCTGAGCAGTGTGGGAATTTGTACAGGGCGCTTTACAGAGATAATGAAGTCGGAAAGCTCAGAATTGCAAACTCTATTTGGATGGACAACGATATGAATGGTATACCAATTGTATTTAGAGAAGATTTTGTCAAGCAAGCAGCGGAGTATTTCTACGCAAGCTCCCACAGCGTGGATTTTGCCAATCCGGAAACCGCAAAAGCAATGGCGGACTGGGTATCAACAAATACAAACGGTACTCTGTCTCCGGCATTTAAAACAGACCCAGACCAAATATTATCGATACTCAATACTGTTTATTTCTATGACCAATGGATTAACCGGTTTAACAAGAGCAAAACTGCCAAGGATGTGTTTTATCTTTCAGACGGTAGTGATGTAAAATGCGATTTTATGAACCAGACTTTTAGCTCAGCGGGTTTTGCTAAGGGGGAGGGTTTTATTCGTGCTGGTTTGGGGTTGAAAAATGCAGGGCAAATGGTATTCATACTTCCTGATGGGGGTATCTCACCTTATGAATTGCTTTCGTCTCCTGAGAGAATGAGAGAGGCTTTTGAAGGTGGAGAGGGCTTTTCAGGAGAGGTAGTGTGGAAAATACCCAAGTTCAGCTTTAGTTCAAAGCTTGAAATGACAGATGCTCTCAAGAGTCTTGGCGTAAGCTCCGCTTTCACGATGGATGCAGACTTTAGCGGTATTACTGATCAGACGGCTTTTATTACCGGGGTGAGGCAGGAAACACATATAGCAATCGATGAAAACGGTGTGGAAGCGTCTTCATTTACCCAGATTGATTATAGCGGTGCTGCGCTTCCGGAAGGGCGCGCAGATATGATTCTTAACCGGCCATTTATCTACGGTATTACAGCAGATAACGGCAGCCTGCTTTTCGTGGGGGTATGTGAAAATCCGGCAGAATAAAGGTTATATATTTGTAATATTAGAATTTTGGATGCATCCGTAAATTTTTATATTTTGCAACGGCAGAATATTGTAAATTAAGTGAGATTTATATATTGTGCCCGGGCAGAGTATTCTGAATATTTTAAGAACTGAGTTTATGGAAGTACTAAGTATATCGAAATACTAACTCTATTGAAGCATTTAGACTGTGGAAGTACTGACTTTATGGCTTATAAAGGAGAATAAGTATGAGAAAACCATTTGTATTGAGAAAATTATTAACAATGGGAAAACTTTTAACATTTGTATTAATATTGCTTATGACTATGCAATTTACTTCTTGTAAAAAGAACAATGATATTCCTGAATCTCCGGAGCCAACATCTTATAGTCCAACTGTTATAGATAATTCAAGCACCAATAATGAGACAGCTGAAAATAATTCAGGAGACAATAACGAGACAGCAAATGATTTAATGAGTAATACTGCTGCAGAATTAGGGATTACTCATCAAAACTATCCAAAAATTGATGGCTCTACATCAACGCTGGAAATTGTACGGGCAATCAACAGGGCTATGTATAAGAGTGTTAATAATGAAAATTTCCCTGAGGCAGCATCAAAAACAGTCCCGTCATATAAATTGCTGATAAATGGCGAAGTGGATATGATAATTGTGCCTTATGCATCTTCTGATGTTTTGGCTCTTGCAGAGGAAGCAGGTGTAGAAATTGAATTTTATCCAATAGCTGCAGAAGCACTTGTATTTATCACTCCAAAAGAAAATACAGCTGAAAACATAACGATGGAGCAAGTACGAAAGATCTATATAGATTACGGAATTACCAACTGGTTGGAGTTGAACGGCCCGGACCGTGAACTTGTACCAATCTGCAGGAATTCAGACAGCGGCAGCCAGTCACAGATGGATAACCTTATTTTAAAGGGTGAAAAAATGCATTCCAGGATACAGGAAAACTATATAGAGTTAACCATGGAGGGTATGCTTGAACAAGTAGCTTTTTATCATCAGGGTGGATTGTTCGGCAAACCAACAAAAAGCTATGCACTTGGTTATACTTTATATACTTATTTGAAAAGTATGGGAGAGATTACAGGGATAGATAAGGAATTAAAAATGCTTGCTTTTGAAGGTGTTGTTCCTTCTGAACAAAGCATAGCAGACGGTTCATATTCTCTTGCAGATGCTTATTATGCCGTGGTGCGAAGTGATTTACCCAAAGAACACAGTGCCAGGAAAATCATTGGCTGGTTGAAATCTGATGATGGTATGGCTATCATAAAGGAATTGGGTCTTATCCCAAAAGAATAGAATAGTCATACAGCTTTTAAGATTTTTTCAATTACACCATACTTATAAGCATGCTTATAAGTATGGTAATTTGCACTTTAAGTTCCTAATTTTCCTTTCTACAGCTTTTTTTATAGCTTAATAAAAGTTACATATAAACTTCAAGTCTGGTCTTATGGCTAATTATGCTTTTAAAGATATTTTAAAATTTCTACTCCTGCATAAATTGGAAAAATGAAGAATAACATACATAAGTTTAATAAAAAGTGATTGACACGAATATATTTATGATATAGAATAGTAAACATATATGATTAGTAAACATATATGAATAGTATAAATTGCGATGACAGGAAGAGTAAGTTAAGGTAGATCTACAGAGAGAAATCCTCATAGGCTGGAAGGGATTTTAGATTGAGATTAACCGAAGTGCATCCTTGAGCACCGGATCGAAAGATAGTAGACTCCGGCGGGTACACCCGTTATAGTGTTTAGGTATGTGAGTACCGAAAATGACGAGATGCCGGTTTTTACATCCGGTAAACAGAGTGGAACCGCGGAATTAAACTTCTGCCTCTGAATGGGGTAGGAGTTTTTTATTTAAAAACAGCAGCCGTAGATTTATAAGGATGTTAAGCATGATTGAGGTGACAGAGGGATGGGTCTTAACTGGAAATTTATAACAGACAGCTTGCCCCTTTACCGGGAAGCAGCATGGACGACTTTAAAACTTGGATTTTGGGGTATATTGATTTCTTTAATAATTGGCCTTGTATGCAGCATAGTTCTGTACTTCAGGGTTAAAGTGCTAAAAACCTTTGTTAAAGTTTACATAGAGTTATCGCGCAATACACCGCTGCTGATACAATTGTTCTTCTTATACTTTGGACTTACCAAAGTAGGAATATCACTAAGCGAGAATACATGCGCCATTATTGGTTTATCTTTCCTGGGAGGAAGCTATATGGCCGAGGCTTTCAGAAGCGGTTTGGAAGCTGTAAGCAAATCACAGATTGAATCCGGACTAAGCATAGGTCTTTCCAAAGCCCAGCTTGTGAGGTATGTAGTGCTTCCCCAGGCATTTTCAGTGGGTGTACCTTCAATAGGTGCAAATTGTATTTTCTTGTTGAAAGAAACTTCTATTGTAGGAGCAATTGCAGTGGTTGACCTTATGAATGTAACAAAGGATTTAATAGGCATGTACTATCAAACCTTTGAAGCTCTGTTTATGTTGGTGGTTGTATATTTGATCATGATTTTGCCTTTATCATTACTTCTGACATGGCTGGAAAGGAAGGTGCGGTATGCAGAGTTTGGGAATTAGTGTTCTTTTTAAGGGAATGAACATGCAGCGTCTGCTTGAAGGACTGTTGGTAACAGCAAGAATTGCTTTCATTTCAATTATTATTGGTTCGTTGCTTGGTATAGCTCTGGGAGTTGTCTGGACATCAAAGTCAAAATGGATACGTCTGATTTGCCGCATATACTTAGAGTTGTTCAGAATAATACCTATTCTTGTTTGGTTGTTCATCATGTATTTTGGGGTTACTACTGCTTTGAATATAGATTTAAGCGGTGAGACTGTTTCTGTTATTATATTCAGCCTTTGGGGTGCCGCAGAGATGGGAGATATCGTAAGAGGAGCATTGGAATCATTGCCTAAACATCAGGTAGAGTCCGGAAAAGCTATAGGACTTAGCTTTTGGGACCTTTACAGGTATATTCTTATACCTCAGGCCGTGAGAAGAATGCTGCCGGGTGCCATAAATTTAGCTACAAGAATGATTAAGACCACATCATTAGTAGTTTTAATAGGAGTTATAGATGTTATAAAGGTAGGACAGCAGATTATAGAAAACTCTCGCATAGAAGTGCCTACAGCATCTTTTTGGGTATATGGTTTTGTATTTATATTGTACTTCATAATCTGTTATCCTCTTTCGAAGTTATCCAGAAGACTGGAAAACATATGGAATGGTTAGGGGGGTAGCCAAGCATATGAAAACAAATGAAGTATTACTTGAAATAAAAGGTTTGCATAAGAATTATGACGACATAATTGCCCTGGATGATATTAGTTTAAATATCAATAAGGGTGAAGTTGTTGTTATTCTGGGACCTTCAGGCTGCGGGAAAAGCACTCTTTTAAGGTGTCTCAACGGCTTGGAGAAAATACAGGGGGGTGATATAAGATATCGTGGGAGAAGCCTTGTTAATAAAGATGTGAACTGGCAGGAAATCAGGCAGCATATAGGAATGGTATTCCAGAGCTATGAATTGTTCCCACACATGACAGTCATTGAAAATATAATTTTAGGTCCTGTCAAGGTACAAAAAAGAGATAAAAGTGAGGTGATGGAGCAGGCAAAGCAATTATTAGAGAGGGTAGGATTGTTTGACAGAAAGGATTCTTATCCCCGCCAGCTTTCCGGGGGACAGAGGCAGCGGATAGCAATTGTAAGGGCTTTATGCATGAATCCTGAGATAATGCTGTTCGATGAGGTTACAGCAGCTCTTGACCCTGAAATGGTAAGAGAGGTTCTGGATGTAATACTGGGACTTGCAAAACAGGGTATGACAATGGTTATTGTAACCCATGAGATGTCATTTGCCAGAGCTGTTGCTGATAAGATAGTGTTTTTGGATAAGGGCAGGATCTGTGAAATATCAGAGCCCAATGAGTTTTTTACAAATCCTAAGACAGAACGTGCCCAGCACTTCTTAAACATATTTCAATTTTAAATTAGAAGAAAAAATATAAAATAAAAATCAATTTATAAAAGAAAGGAATGGTTAGAATGATAAAAATCAAAAAATCTATTCAATTATTATTGATTACAGTATTAGCGCTGGGGATTTTTGCGGGCTGCAACAATGCAAGTTCAAAGACAAGTACTAATACAAGTACTTCAGAAGCTAAAGGTTCTATTGCCGAAATTAAAGAGCGGGGCAAGATTAGAATTGGTGTGTTCAGTGATAAATATCCATTTGGTTATGTTGATGAAAATGGCGAAAATCAAGGCTTTGATGTGTACATCGCCAGGAGGTTTGCGAAGGACCTTCTAGGAGACGAATCCAAGGTTGAATTTGTTTTGGTGGATGCAGCAAGCAGAGTAGCGTTCCTGGAATCGAATAAGGTTGATATAATAATGGCTAACTTTACGGTTACAGAAGAAAGAAAACAAAAGGTGGATTTTGCCAACCCATATATGAAGGTTTCTCTTGGAATAGTTTCTCCGGAGAGTGATCCAATTACATCAGTTGAACAGTTAATAGGTAAAAAAGCCATTGTTGCCAAAGGAACTACTGCGGAAACCTATTTGACCCAAAATTACCCCGATATAGAGCAATTAAAATTCGAACAGTATACAGAAATATTTGAAGCATTAAAGGATGGACGTGGAGCTGCTATAGTTAACGATAATACAGAAGTGATTGCATGGGCGAAACAGAATCCCGGGTTTATAGTCGGTGTACCTACACTGGGCGGACAGGACACAATAGCACCGGCTGTCAAGAAGGGTAATAAGGAACTCCTTGATTGGATTAACAATGAACTTGCCGCTCTTGGTGAAGAAAAATTTATTAGTAAAGCATATGATGAAACGCTGGCAGAGATATACGGAGAAGAATACAAGGAGGGTATTGTAATTGAAGGTGGAAAATTAGAATAATTAAAATTGTAATTACATGAAATACTATATATCATTTTATATCATTTTATTCAAATAATCGATTCGGTGACATTAGTCACCTTTTTTTATGCGTAAAAAAATTTTAATTGACATATTCACATTAAACATCATATTATAATATATAAGTATATTATAAAATACTTATATATTATTTATTGAACCGTATCGTATACCGTGTAGAAAATATTGAGCCATATGCCGTAAAGACAGTATTGGGCTGCATGCTGTCCAGACAAAAGAATAACATTGTTCAGACAATGATTTTTGACAATATAATTTATCTGATAGTAAAGGTGAGAATAACATGAAAAAAGCAATGGTAAATCAAGCAGAATGCGTGGCCTGCGGAGTATGCGAAAAAAACTGTCCACGTAAAGCCATAACCATTTTTCACGGGATTTACGCACAAGTTAACGAAGATTTGTGCATTGGATGCAGAAAGTGTGAGAGAGTGTGTCCCGCTTCGGTAATTCAGGTTGTACAAAAGGAGGTCGCATCATGAAAAAGTGGTATGAATATTTGTGGATATTCTCTGCAGTATATATGATATCAGGTTTTTTTAATATTTTATATGCCTGGATAGGGATGATTTGCTTTATTACCCCATTATTGCTGTCGATAATAGGCAAGGGTAAAATATACTGTAACAGATACTGCGGAAGAGGGCAGTTGTTTGAACTATTGGGAGGCAGGTTGAAACTTTCTTCAAACCGCAACATTCCTGCCTTTATAAGAAGCAAATGGTTCCGTTATGGCTTTTTGGCGTTTTTTATGACTATGTTTGCGATAATGATTTTTTCTACTTATTTAGTGTATAATGGAACTAATAGTTTGAAAGAAGTGGTTACGCTTTTATGGACAATTAAACTCCCATGGAACTGGACAAATACCGGTGCAGTGTCACCTTGGGTTGCACAGTTCGCCTTTGGATTTTATAGTGTTATGCTTACATCCACAATTTTTGGGCTGATAACGATGTATTTTTTCAAACCCCGGTCATGGTGTGTCTATTGCCCCATGGGTACAATGACTCAGGGCATAAGCATGCTAAAGTACAGAGGAAAGGTGAAATAAAATGGAACAGCAAGCAAAAGAAATAGCAGAATTGCTTAAAGTTTTGGCTAACCAGCACAGATTAATGATATTATGCCACTTAATCGAAAGACCAATGAATGTCAGTGAAATACACGAAAAAATTCCTGCCATATCCCAATCGGCTTTGTCTCAAAATTTAGCTTTGTTAAAGGCACACGGAATTTTGGACTCTAATAAGCATGGCCTTCAAAATGTTTATCATATTAATGATGACAGGATAAAAACGCTTATTCAAACACTAAGAGAAACTTATTGCAAACCCGATAAGCATTCTTTTTAAATTTGTTTTGTAATAATTATCTGTACTATATAAATATTTAATTGCTTTAATACATACATCACATACATCGCATATGACCTTACAATTAAAGCACAACAAATGGGACAATAAATATGGTAACTGATTTCGACAGTACTCGCCATGAAAAATGAGATGGTTCCGGATATTCGGCAAGACTTAAGGGAAAAAAGGCAGAGCTGTGAGAGACAGGTGTTCAGACACCTGACCTTCACAGCTCTTTAATACTGCTACTCAATGCAGCTCTTTATTTCGTATTTTCAAAACCAGTGAATCAGTTCTTGCTCGTTTGCTTTCCAAAGTTTTGTGTGGCGTAACCGCCTGATGAACCTACTCCCAGTTCGTCGCAACTAGTGGTCAGTAGGTTCATTCGATGCCCATATGAATTAACCCAGCTGTTCACTGCACCAGAAGCGTTGTTACCTACACTACTCATGTAAATATTTTCTGCACACGCCATCCAGTCATATCCTGCAGCAGTTATTCTATCGGCCGGTCCTTTACCTTCCGGATTAATATGATCAAAAAACTTTCTTTTCTCCATATCCACACTGTGGGAACGGGCTGCAGCTGCAAGCTTATCATTCCATCTGAGTGCAGGCAGACCATGCAAGCCACGGAAGGCATTGGTAAACTCTAAAATGAGCCGTTCTGTTGTGGTATCATCAAAATCAGGAATGTAACCGACTGAAGCTGCGAATTGCCTGTTATTGTCGTTTGAATCAGTGTAAACAATTCCACCTTTTGTATAGATTGTCAAATCGTTGGTGTACAGGTACTTTGCTTTATTATTTTCATAATACACAGCAAGGAATCGTTCATAACTGCCATAGAATTTCCATTCACCGTTGGTAGTTTTAAAGTATCCGAAAATATCTCCTCCAATTCCGGCCTGAGATTCAGTTTGCCCTATCTTGATATTTGTAAATCCTAATGTCGCTGTACCGACAAAGTTGTAGCCATAAGCATTTGCAATCCATTCTGCCATTCCCCCGTATTCACCGTAAACAACAACATTTTTATTGGATCCGCTGAGAATATCACCGACTATCATTTTTATACCGGACGGAAGTGTTATTTTTTTCAATTCTTTTATATCGTTAAACGCACACCCATAAATTGTTGTGACACTTTCCGGAATTACCAGCTCTGAAAAATTACACCCACGGAAAGCATCTACACCAATTACCTTAAGATTTGATCCGAATTCTATTTCCTGTAAATGGCGATTGTATGCAAAAGCACCGGTTGCAATTGTGACTACACTATCAGGAACTTTATATTTGCTATCCTTTTTGCTTCCTGGGTAGGCAATCAGCATGGTTTTGTCTTTATTAAACAGTACCCCGTCTTCTGTGGTAAAATTAGGATTATTGCCTTCTACAGAAAACTTACCTATATAATTATTGTAGAAAGTGTAATCATCTATTGTTTCAATGTTCTGAGCAATAACCAGTTCGTAACCATCAGATACCCTGGTAACTTTGTTTCCTGCAGCATCATATATTTGGTATCCTTTGCCAAGCTTCTTCACACTTATGTCGGAAGTAGTATACACTTTATACGGTATAGTTGGTTCCGAAGGTTCAGTAGGTTCTGTTGGCTGTGTTGGTTTTGTCGGTTCTTCCGGTTTCGTTGTTACTGTTGGATCAGGCGGTGCAACCGGTACATTTTCTTTTACCGGAATAAACCTGAATTCAGCATAGTTTGGTGCATCCTCGTTTTCATAAGTCCACAGGCAAATCAAAGAGCCATCAATGGTAGTTTGTCCTGCCGCATTGAACAGCATTTTTTGATTATCAGCCGGACGTAAACTGAAAGTATCATTGTCTTTTTCCAGGCGGAGCGTCCACAAATATTGTGTGTTTACTAATTTTACCTGTTTGCCGATTTCAGCTTTTCCGGACACACCAAGATATTTGCCGTCTGCGTTTTGTATCGCGTATTTATTACCTTCTATATGTTTTACATAATACATGGGAGCGGGAGTATCTTTCATTAATATTGCGCTACCGTTTGACGTGATGTGTACATAGTTGTCCATGCCGTACAAATTGTACCAACCGTCAGTAATAGCTGCTTTGCCTGTCGGTGCAGTATTCTTCGGTGCTTCACCTATGTATTCTTCTCCCGGGACAATGACTGCCTGTTTTGATTTGGAATCCCAATACACATTGAATTGTGAAGCTGTACCTTTAAGCTTGCTGGCAAATTCACGCAGCTGTAAGTAGTTGGTATCGCCGTCGATGAGATAAACATTTTCAAATGTGATAACGATGCCGTCCAATTTGAAGGATGTAGTGCTTTTCCTGACATTTTCCGTGGTTTTTAAGGCAGCTGGAGTAGCTGTGTTGTTGAAGGGCTTTCCTGTTTCGATAACCGCATACTTGCCATCCCAGCTAACGTTGAACTGTGCGTCGGTGCCATTCAGCAACTCTGCAATTGCGCGAAGCTGTAAATAGTTTGTATCATTTATGTTGTATGCCTGTTTTATGGATACCGGCTTGCCATTCATCACAAAACTTGTTTTGCTCGGCACAGCGACAAGTCTCTCACCAGCCGTTGTTGCCACAGAGGGGAAAAGACCAAGCACCAGGCACAGTGCCAGAAGCATGCTCATAAACCGTTTTTTCATACATTTCTTCTCCTAAACTTGTCAAATTATTTTTTGCCCTTACAGAGATGTTTATAATTTTCCTTCTATTTCAAAAATTTTATCAAAAATTTTCCGAAAAAAATGTTTTTAGCATGAAACATATCTTTTTCTGCATGAAACACGAATTTCCTCATGAAATATTTTTCTGCATGAATCAAAGTTCAGAACATTCCGTTTTTTACACCGGACTTGCAGTGATTCCACCGTTATTCTACTATTGGTAGATGGACCTATATCGTTGCTCAGGTTAAAATAGGGTTAGCAAAAAGATAGCGTTAGCAAAAAGATAGTGCTAACATAAAGATAGTGTTAACAAAAAACAGTATGAACAAAAAAGATAGTTTGAAAGATAAGATAGTGTCAAAAAAAGAGAGGTAGTGGTTGTCTAATGATTAATCAGGCTGCTGCCGGCAAATATATTGCTCAAAAGCGAAAGGAGAAAAATTTAACACAGGAACAGCTTGCTGAAAAAATCGGAATATCAAATAAAACCATTTCAAAATGGGAATGTGGCAAATGCATGCCGGATTACAGCGTTATTGAATCCTTGTGCTGCGAGCTGGGCATCACTGTACCCGAATTAATTGCCGGGGAAGATAAAGGCCAAAACAACAACTGTATATATGACGAAAAACAGATGATTGATATGTTGGAACGAATTCAAAAGCTGGAGAAGCAAAAACAGACAATGTTAGGACTTATTCTTATTATAATGGGTATGGCCTTGTCAGCCATGTCACAAAATTATGGAGGTAGTAACTTCCGTGATTTTGTCTCAGGTGTTATGTCGGGCTTATCTGTGGGGGGAATGCTTGCAGGAATCTTTATCATTGGCCGTTATCTATTTCTCAACTGAATTATTCTTTCGAACCAATATTCTATTTGAGATTTGTCGGGGGAATCCTTTAAATATACAAAACTAAAAGGATGACTGATATTAAAATTCCGTATTGGAATTTCTTTAAGATATCCCTGGGATATTTCTTCTTTTACTGCTTCCCGGTACATAAAAGTGATACCTATATTTTGATGACACAATTCTTTAATAGCGTTCATATTACCAATTTCAATTCTTCTTTTAAAATCTTTAACATTAAGATTTTGATTATACAATGCCTGCTCCAGTATATCACGTGTGCCACTGCCTGGTTCCCGAAGAATGAGAGTTTGCTCCAGCAGTTCTTCCAAATCCCTAGTTTTGGATGCAACTTTGTTGTCAGGAGAACAGACACCAATAAATTTTTCATTGGACATAAGTTTATGTTCGAATTCGCTGCGGTTAAAATTGCCCTCCAGCAAGGCAAAGTCTATTTCTCCTTCCCAAAGCATTTCCTGAAGAATTTGGGTATTTTCTACATACATTGTGATATTGATTTCCGGATTTTCTTTAAATATTTGATATAAAATTGGTGGAAGAGTATATTCTCCAATGGTCAATGTTGCTCCAAAGTTCAATGGTTTAATCTGGTTTTTAATGCGGTGCAGTAAGGGTAAAATTCGTTCCGAATTAGCATTAAGTGTTTTTACATATTCCTGCAATGCTTTGCCTTCTTTTGTAAGAGAAAAGTTTTTCCCTTTCCCTGAAATCAAAGTTACCTGATAATAATCCTCCAAAAACTGGATGTGCTGTGAAACAGCAGGCTGTGTCATATTCAGTTTTTGAGCAGTCTTTGTATAATTACCGGTCTCACAAAGTGTAAGGAATGTCTGCAATCTAAAGTCTAACATTTGAACCTCCATAAATTTAATTTATAGAATTATAAAAAATCATAATTTCATTTTATACAAATTAAATGTTATATTCAAGTAAGAGATTTATTAACTTTGGAGGTGCGTCATGTTAAAGAAATTAAAAAATATTATGCCCGGGTTGCTACTCAGTGCATGTGTTGCAATAGTTGCGATGTTTTTAAGCAGTTTAATTCCAGGCGACATTATAGGGGCTACCGTTATAGCTCTTTTGGTTGGTATGGCCTTAAATCCCATATTAAATAAATATGAGAAATTCAATACAGGAGTAAATTATGCAGGAAAGATTATTCTTCGCATTGGTATTGTACTTATGGGTGTCAATCTGAATTTTTCAGAAGTATTAAATGTAGGGAAATACTCGCTATTTGTAATGTTTTTCACTATGGCAACTGCATTTGGAGCTGGAAACCTAATAGGAAAATTGTTTGGGATGAATTGGAAATTAACTAATCTATTATCAGTCAGCACTGCAATATGTGGTGGTTCTGCCGTGGCTGCAGTAGCACCCGTTATAAAAGCGAAAGATGAAGATGTAGCGTATGCAATTTCCTCAACATTTATATTTGACGTTCTTACAGTTGTTGCAATTCCATGGATTGGTATTGCCCTTGGAATGTCCAGCATGGGATATGGTTTGTGGGTAGGTACTGCTGTTAATGATACATCATCTGTTGTAGCAGCAGGATATGCTTTTTCCGAACTGGCAGGTAATACAGCAGTTATAGTAAAACTCACCAGGACACTGTTTATAATTCCTTATGTATTGATTTTCTCTATAATAAATGAAAGGATCGAAGCAAAAACAGAAAATTCTCATGGACGTGCATCTGTTAACTTAAAGAAGATTTTCCCTTACTTTATTATATTATTTCTTGCTGTTGTAGTCCTTCGCAGTACAGGCATTATAACTGATGCTATAGCGCCTGTCCTTTCAAAAACCTCGAAATTTTGCATGATAATGGCTTTATCAGCTATTGGCCTTAAAACAAGTTTTGGTGATGTCAAGAACATTGGTTTTAAACCAATGATTCTCGGGTTTATTGTAGACACTCTGGTGGTTTTTGTATCAATAGGTGTTCAGGTAGTAACAGGAAGATTTTAATGAACCACTCCCGATAGATTTAATTCGAGAAATCATCAGCTTCAGAGTAGCTTAACAGTCAAAACAAAAATAAGCAGGTAAGACATGGGGAAAGGAGTAAGATAAGTGACGGCTTGAGAATACTGAAAATCACAGCAAAACATGATATAATAAACTTAACACAAACACCGCATATTTTCGAAAAAAGGGGAATGAGGAAACAACAATGCCGTTTGCGAATATTATATCTGCTGTTGCATGTTGGCTGTGTGCGTTGATTTTTGGGTTAATCGCTCTTTGGGCGTTCAAACGTAAAGACCCGATGCATTTTTGGTCAGGAAGTACTGTAAGGCCTGAAGAGATATCGGATATTCCAGCATACAACCGGGCTAATGGTTTGATGTGGGCAATATACACCGTTTGTATGGTTATAACGGGCATATTGTCACTTTTCAGCATTAAAATTGGTGTAATTTTATTAATAATTTTATGCGTACCAGGGATTATTGTCTTAATCATTGTATATAACAGGATTTATAACAAATATAAAAGTGCACCGGTTGCTAATAAAACTGATGGTTTGACAACTGATGCTTCAACACCAAAGACATCAAAAACGGTTGTTATCACAATAGTTTCAATTTCTGCCATAATTTTAATTGGGGTAGGCGCGTTATTTATTTATGGAGAAAAAGACCCTGAAATAAGTATACTTGATGAATGCATACAAATAAAAGCCATGTATGGATTAAGCATAGACTTCTCCGAAATCTCTTATATATCTCTTATAGAAAAAAGCATGAGCGAGATTGGCATTGGCACAAGGACTAATGGTTATAGAGGTTTCGGAGAAGCTCTGAAAGGAAATTTCAAATCAGATGCTCTCGGTGAGACTTTACTCTTTGTTCAATCAAAGTCTTCCCCTACGGTAAAGATTGAACGAATAGATAAGAAAAATGTATATATAAGTTTTCGTAACAGTGAAAGTACTGAGCAACTATACCGTGAATTGACAGCGAATATTTATCCTGCGCCAGATGGGAACTGATGATGAAATTGAGAATATTGACTATCGCCTGAAGTTATTGTAATATTATAAATAAATTGGTTTGTTTATTTGGGTTTATACAGGATAAACTGTTGGTCTGAAATGCTTATTTTTCTTAGAGGGGGTTTTATGCCGGTTAGAATTGCTATTTGTGACGACTCAGCAGAAGATATAGAATTGTTGACTGAAGCTCTTTACGCATATGACAAATATTTTGATATCATTTCTTACACAAACGGAGAAATGCTGATAGAGGAATTTCTTGAATTTAAAAATTCTATAGACATCCTTTTTTTAGACATTTATATGCCGGGAATTGACGGTATAAAGATTGCCCAGAGGATACGCAGCGAAAGAAAGGACATCAGAATTATTTTTGTTTCGCAGAGCAAGGATCATTATCCGCAGGCATATGAAGTGTTTGCCTTCAATTATATACTGAAACCCTTTGACAGGAAAAGACTATATGATATATTGGACAGAGCTATAGACGAACTTAGGAAAGAAAACAATCGGAAAATCCATTTTAGCTTCAAATCAACTGTATATAATGTGGACCACAGGGATATTGTTTATATTGAAAGCAGAGATAAGCTTATCATGTTTCATATGGTCTGTGGAACTACACTACAGTGCTACAGTAAGCTGGATGAGGTTGAAAAACAGCTGCCGGAGCAGTTCTTTATCCGCTGCCACCAGAGTTTTATCGTAAATACTTACTATATCACGGAAATGGGGAATAGTCATTTCCGAATTGATCAGGTCGTGGTTAATATTTCAAAAAAATATTTAAAGCATGCTAAAGACAAATATTACACGTATTTGTTTTCCAATATGAACACCCCTTAAAGATTAAGCAATATTGCCACAGTTTAACTGCACCTTAAAATCCCGAAATATTTTACTGTGGAAATTCTTTTCCATAAATCAGGATGCATTTCCAAAAGCCATAATGCTTTTAATATTTCCAATTTCGACGTAAAGTGTGACAATTTCGCTAACTCAATTTCAAGAGTTATTTTTTTTTAATATAATGAAAAAGACACTGAAAAAAGGTGGTTGGGATGCTGTACCAGATCTATCTGAAGAAATGTCACACACAAGCATATACTGAAAAAACAGTCGGAGTAAGATTCCCTACTGTACCGTGAAAAAGATGAAAGAGATTTATCCGGATAAAAATTTTGTTATCATCGGAGAAATCGGTATTTTCGCGGATACTTTCAAATTTCAGGACGTACTTCTCACAGATGATGGGAAATTTGTTCCTATATTTCCAAGGGGAAGCTTGACAAAACCTTTTGAGTGGATAGCAGGTTATGCTGCTGTGGGAGAGAACACCTATGTTGCTGTAGTTAAGAGCATATTTCCACCGTTTCTTCGCCGCTTATTCGTTGTTTAAAAGGATAAAGCATTCGATTGACAATTTCGGAATTTTTAGGTACCAATTTCGCCATTTCAAACTGTAATGTTTATTTTTTTATTATAATAGAATAAGGCATTTATGTTTATTACATTTTTTGCCAATGAAAATATCATATATAGATCTACATACAAACAGGAATTCTGGGGGGATCTTATACATGAATAGCATCAAAAAAAGCATACTTTCATTTCTTTTTACCTTTGTGCTGCTGCAGTTTATCATACTGATGTTTCCGATGGCTGTATGCGCAGAAGAAGTAAGTACCACCGAAGACGAAGTTATCCAGTTTATCTATGAGCCCATAAAAACGAAATATGGCATATTCAACAAGTACAATTATGAAGATAGTAACTTTCGTGCTTATTACTCTCTCTCTCTTCGTAATGCTTTTAACACAATACCAGAATTTGGGCTTCAGGTTGGAAGATCCTATTACAGATTAACTGGAAAATTTACGTGGGAAAATTTTGCATTTACTAAAGATGAAACGACCGGTGATAAGGTAAAGACGATTTATGGTTATCTGGCGACACCCCAACAGAGACTCATGGGATGCCTGAGTGCATATGTTTTTAATGATTTCCACACTCATGGAGATTGGTGGAATGGAGTTAAAGAGGCTGTCGGATACCAGGGTATCCTTGCTCAATGTGATAATTATTATTATTTCGCCAGTATCAGCGGGTTAGATTTTGCCCATAGAAAAGAAGATGCATTTGAACTTCTGGGATTGTCGGCATTTCATGAACTTTATCCCAATCCTTATAAAGGATCATGGGCAACATTTGAAGATGAGTTGCATTATCCAAACCTGGATTTGTTTGCATACATCTCCTCTGATAAGAAGGAAATTGCCTGTCAGGACGGAGATGTCTCCATAATGGACTTAAGTTTGACATTCGCAGACATTAAAGATCCGATAATTAAGAAGATATATGCCGTCGATAAAGACGGGAAGGCTGACAACCTGTTTAAAGCAGGGGAACCAGTTTACCTGAAGGTGGAGTTTGACGAGCCTGTAAGATTTTCTGATAATGTAGCCAATGACCACGGATTGGAAATTATGATGATGGACAGCAACAATAATCAAATATCGGGAAAGATTGTTGCTCTCAAAGATACATATCTGATAATTAAATTTGAAAATACCTCCATTTCCGGGGATTTTGTCTTCACACAGGTGGACCTGACACCCCTGTTTGGAAACGAATTGTGGGATTTGAATGATATATTCGGAGAAAAAGGAAAAAGTGAAGGGATAACTTTAAATGCGAGATATTGTAGTGATTTGGAAAAGAATAAAATAAACTATGGCTATGATAAATCTCAGTCCCTGATTACAGATATAGCCGGAAATCCGCTTCAGAAGACTGGTGCACAGGGAAATTCACTTAAAAAACAGGTTTATTCTATTTACAGAAACTGCTATGTTGACGGATTAGCTCCCAAAATAGAAGATATTTATTATACGAAAAATATGTACAACAGTAATGTTAAAGAAAGATTAGGCACTCATGGAAGCACAGATCCCAGTGACCTGAACGCAGGGCCTGGTGATAAAATAACCTATTATGCCGTATTCAATGAACATCTCTTTGCTGACGGAAAGTCCATGGCAGGCTACACCAGTAAAATGAAGGCAGTACTTAATGTAAAAAAGCCGGACAGAAATGGGGAGCTTAGAAACGTCGAGCTTAACTCGTGGAATATAACAACGCCGGCTCCTGGTGTAATAGACACCAAATACAAAGAAGCCAAGACTACAGTTCAATTCGAAGAGTTCATTCTCACGGAGGATATGGTTTGCGAGGATCCGGACTCCAAAATAAGAATTAAAGAAATAATTTTTAATAATGCTGTCGTAACAGATATGAGCGGTAACGTATACGATGGTGAGGTTGATAAAGACCTCAACGACAACCCTATAGGATTCGATTTGACCAAACCTCAGGTCACAACGGTCGTTGGGCAGTCAGAAAAAGGTTATGTTCCGGTTTATCCTATTGAAGGAAATAAAAAACAATTTTATTTCCCTATAAGAATTTACGACCAAACCGGCACTAACCTGATTGACGGAACCTTTTCATGGATAAACGGTATACCCGGTGAGAAAGATTACAAGTTCCAGTATGCCGTTACAGAATCAATGGTCAGTCCCGCAGATGATGAATGGAAAACGGGATACACAGGTCAGGCGTATTCATTCAGACAGATAGAAACTACCCAATATGTCCATATTCGGCTTTTTGACGATGTACAGTATAATTTGGGTTTCACAAGCCTAAAAATTATGCCGAGGGATTACGCCGGAAATATAGGGGATCAATCCTTCAGTCTGGACTACTCCATTGATACCGGTTTACCTTCAGCATCTGTAGCAAATACTTCAAAGACGTATGATTTGAGTACCGGTGACATAAAGGCAATTATTAATGTAGAAGTAAATGCAACTGATGACAACACCGGAATACAAAAAGTTTATTATTTATGGACCGACACCGACAGTGACCCGCCTGCTGAGGACAGCCCTGAATGGAAAGAGGCAGTGGGCTCCTTTGAACCCGGAAAAAATTCGGTAAGTGTTAAAGCCATGACTGAAAAAATAACCGGCTCTTATACCGGAGTACTGTATGTAAAGCCCGTGGACATGGCCAATAATGCAAGAGTCATCAGGTTGGGCACTTTCACTCATTCAGACAAGGCTCCTGAATACAGCCTTAAGTATAGCACTGGAATAACAGCAGAAGCGAAACTTGAAATTTCAGAGATTACTGATGACAGTGCAGTAGTTGTCATGATAAAGAAACCCGGTACGACTGACAACTATTATGTAAGTGTTATCGATCAGAACGGCTACAGCGGAGATATTTTAAACAACAATTCCTACACCGCTGACCCGATAAATAATGTATATAGCTGGAGAGTATATCAGGTCAATGCTCAGGGTCCAAACAGCTACAAATTTAATTTCCTGAGATCACCTGACGAAGGAGCAATCGATTTTGCTCTGAAACAAATAATTGAAGGAGAATATTATGGCCCAATAGATATAACACTGTTGGCAGGCTCTTCACCCGGGAATCCATTGGATTTTGACATATACGGAGGTCCCGGAAGCTTTACCACCGGAGTTTTCAGTTATAAATATGATAGTAGCTTTTATCTCGTTGAAGTGGGTTCGGAAAGCCTCGGTCCGGTATATGCACAGACTATCACGTTAAAGGCTGCTGCCGGCGTAAATGATGTATATGAAGTTAACATCACGACTTCGGATGTATTGGATAAATTAATTAAACACAGAGGAGATAGACGGCCATTTATGAGCAGTCTGCCTTTCAATCCCGATGACAGTACAGACCGCATGCTTTCTACTCTGGAAGGAGTAAAAGTCGGTGTTTCGATTAAGAACCTGAAAGTTAATGATTGGGGTATAGATGACATAGATTTCAAAAATTCTTACATTCAAGTCAGAAGGATAACTGATGAAACTTTGACAGGGTATGACGGCAACATCTATGCCATGATTAACCTTGAACAGCAGTCATCTCAGACTATTCCGCTTCCTGCCGCCAGCAACGGTTATTATCCGAGCGGAAGATACCAACTGGAGGTTGTTCTTAAAGCAAAAGCAAGCGGTAATAGATATACGTTCAAATTCGACAATATTACCTATGGCGAGAATAATGATTACTTAGATGGAGGTATTTTTGTAGACAGTACTCCTGAATCTGACAAATTTGGATTTGCAGGATATGAATATTATTTTGAGAATAATGAGTACAAAATTCTTGAACAGAACGCCCAGTATTACGGACCGGTATATGGTGTGAAGGATGAGGATGGAAATCCGCTTGCGTACTCTGCAACCGGTAATACAATTATTCGTCTCCCTGTCAATATCGGTGGCAGTGTCAAGCTTTACTTTACTGTTGACGATATGCCGCCCAGTAAAAGTGGTGATGAGCCAAGCTATACTGATATCATTGGTGCAAGAGTCATAAAAGTGTGGAATGAGACAGAAGGAGTCGATGCCGCATTATCTAAAGCCAATGCCATATGGTATTATGCTGTGGATGCTACAGATGACGGAAATAGCGAAAACAGCTTTTACCTCACAAGATTTGTAGATAAAGCGGAGGATGTGGTGAATGCATATGGTGATGACGGACACTTCGCTTATCTGCCGCTCATAAAAAATACAGTAAATACAATAGCTTTCCAGGTGGTAAATGCCAACGGAAAGGTCTCTGAAAAGCGTACGGTACTTATAGAACCAATTGCCGCCCAGATAAAAGGGACTGTATCCATAACCGATACGGATAAGCCTGTGAAGGAAGGCAAGCTTACCTTCAGGCCAGATCCGGATCAGTCCATGGAAGGTGTTACTATATATGTATACGAATATGTATTCGACAAAGAGACAGGAATGCAGACAGAAAAAGGTCTTGTAGACATAACAGATAATTATGACCTTTATGACAACTCTTATTCGCTGACTCTTGCAGAGCCCGACTCACATCTATATTATGTCTATGCCAGGGATAAATACGGCAATGATACTTTATTTGGAAAATATGAGTGGTATCTGACTGATGACGGGCCAGCAACTGTTGGAGAGCCCTCATCAATTGATGATAATGCTGAATACGGTTATTTTACCGCCAGGTTTGCATTTAAAGAGACTTCCTTTGCGTACGGCATGGAGCAGACTTTAAAGCTGTATTTTGACAAGGATTACATGAATTTGCTGGGCTTTGGCGGTGAAAAAACTGATGAGGCTTTTACCCTGAAACTGTCAAAAGACATTATCATCAAGGCAAAAAATGGGCTTAAATCAGTGTATGAGGCTGAGACTTCCAATAGTTTCGGCATATATAAGGTGGACGCTGACTGGCAGACGGTCCAAACCGGTAGAGGGACGGAAGAATGGTTATATGTTACTGTTTATGGAATTAACAAGTACGATGACAGCCTCGAAGATGGCCGGAAAGTTACCCGCACCCTTTATGCCACGCTTACGGACCCCTTTGGATATGAATCAGACCCTGAGAAAGGAAATATATCTTTTGAAGTCGCCAACACAAAACCTAAATATGTGAAAGGTTACGTCAATGAGCACTCCAGGGACGATAATTTCGAGTGGCCGGTCAATAGTGGTAGAATTTACACTTATTCCTTATGGAGGTTTGATGCTGAATTCAATACCCATGTTAAGCTGGATAAATCCATTGCACAGGATATTCCTTCCAATTACAGCATGATTAAGTATGGAGAATTGCCCATATTCAAAGACGGTACTTACACTGTTTCGTTCTATGATATATTTGGCACTAAATGGACACAGGAAATTGTGGTTGAAAATCAGTTTAATGAATTCGGCCTGCTGATTAGCCTGTCTGAAACAGGTCCCACAGCGGAACCTGTGGAAGTCATGATTATTCCGGAATATATGGATAAAGTGTACTGTACGGTGTACGAATTTAACGGTCAGGGAATTGGTGATAGTTTTGAACCTTTTACCGTCGATTCAAGTAAAGGGCTTATTGTTCAAATCAGAAACGAGGAAAAGAGGGCCTTTGTGCAGCAGGAATTTTACATCAATAATATCCTGAAAGGTAAGCCTCAAGCTGAACTTCACTGGTACTATCATGAGTTTAATTCAGATACGCCCCCTGAAGGCGTGACTGAAACTTCAAAGCCGGTTACAGTCTGGTACACGGCGGACCGTAAAGTATTTCCGTCAGGAGATACTGGAGAGTCCTATACCTTCTACCCCGGTGAGGGAAAAACAAAATATACCTTTGAATTTGTGGATGAAGCCGGAAATAAGGGCGAAATTACCGTAGAATTGGAAATTGCGATTGTTGAACCTCAAGAGACGGACCCTGATGATACAGCGCCCAAATACGAAATCAAAATATATGCCAGGAACAACGATAAGGACGAGTTCCGAAAAGAGTTTAATCCTGATACATCCAAAATATCTTTAAAAGATACAATCAAAGAGGTAGGATATGTACAGAGCTACGCCCTTGACATACTTGTTACCGAGGATTCACCTTACAAATTCATACTCCTTTCAGGCGAGGTAACTGATATCGATAATGTTTCATATGATGGCAGCGTTTCAGAAGAGATAGACGGGGTTACTCTCAACAGAAACAGGATAACCGTGACCAAGCCTGCTGAATTTACAGTTGTAATTGTTGACAAATTCAATAACAAGAGGTCCTTTACAATGGATCTGGGTGAGTATATTGACACAACCAAGCCTACAGCAAAGGTAACTGAAGAATACAAGGACTTCTACAAGTTGAGATTATATATAGAACTGGAGGATGAGGACAATTACAAGAACCCAACCCCAAAAGTGACTTTGTTGTCACCGAGCGGGCTGTCTTATGTGGATGGGAAATACTATTACGAATTTACTGAAAATAAGACAATAACTCTTTACTTCATTGACATGGCAGGAAACATAGGTTCCGAGTCAATAACAGTAAATTCATTGGACAGGAACCAGCCACAAGATTCAGTTGTATGGTCACCATGTTTCTTGAATGAAGACGGAAGCCAGGATCCCGAATATCCTCCATATGATCTGACGAACAAGGATGTTACGGCCATAGTTAAATACGACAAGCCAGTAGTTGTTACGCCTTCAATTTCATTCAACTTTGGAGACTGGACTCCAGTCCCTGAGGATGAGTATGATGATTATTCAACATACTTCACATTGAAGGCTACCTCAGATATTGCGATAGTTACATTCCACCAGAGAGGTATCGGCGTTAGACTTACTGCCACCGCACTTAACGGCAAAACAACAGATACCTACCTGTACCTGGAAGACATTATAGTTAAAACAGAACCGAAAATAACGAAACAAGTCACCTATAACTATAGAAATGGATATGAGTCCGGTACGCCGGTTTCAGCAACCATAACTCTGACACCGGAGAGTATTGACGTATATTGCGCCGAAAGTGCTACACCGTCAAAAGTAATAAATAAGGGCCAAAGCATAAGTTTCACGGTTTCCAAAAAAGGAGATTACACTTATCATTTTACCGATGTAGCTGGAAATACAAGCGTTGTGACTGTTCCTGTAGATAAAGAGCTTGACCAGGCTCCGCCTGTTATTACTGTTAAAAATGATGAAACTCCTGCGACAAGCGGCAATGTACGCGTACCCATCTCTTTGAACGAAGACGGAAAGCTGATCGTAACCGGCGAAAACAATACAACGCTATTCAACGGAAATGCAATAAAGGATGAGTGGATAGAGGTAGAAATAGAGAATAATGGCACATATGAAGTAACAGCTGTTGATAAAGCAGGAAACACAGCAAATTCAGTGTTCTCAGTAGGAAGCATTGACAAAATCGCTCCGATAATCACCCTTGACCCGGTTACCGTGGACATACGCCAGGACAGCAGTGAGGATGTTTTGAAGGACTTGCTTGGCGTTGGCTGCATAGTTTCGGATAACAAAAGTGAAACAAGCAAGATAGAAGTCACCTGCAATATAGATAATGTTGATCTTACAGTACCGGGGGTTTATACCGTTATCTATGAGGCAAAGGACGAAGTCGGAAATACCGGTAAGGCGACGCGCTTCGTGAGGGTTTACTCCAAGGACGAACTTGAAGTTCTGATAAATGACAGGAAAACTTACTATGGAGGCACGACAACTGTCAAATTGAGTGAATTGAAAATAAAGGTGAATAATCCTCTTGGAGATGAGCCTTATACCATATATTTGGGCAACAGTTTAAAATCGGAGGGACAAATGAAGTATAATTACACTGTTATTCGTCCTGATTCCGACGGCAGATTTTCGGTACCGTCAACAGGCTTCTATACCTTGTACATTGTTACTCAGAGCAGACAAACATATCTTATTAGATTAAATGTTACAAAATAAGGGGGTGCAGGAAAAATGAAAAAACTAATCAAACAGGTTATTTCCATAACGATTTTGATAGCGATTATATCAGGGCTTCTGCCAATTACAGAAATAAGGGCGATGGCAGCTTCTGACGGTGTCGTTTCCATATCCAACGAGTATATTGCTGTTGATGTATCCGAAAAGAACGGTGGCTTTCTTGTAAGAACAAAGGTAGGTGACAAGCTGGTCAAGTCGGATGACAACAAAAGGCTTTTATATCACAATGGAGAGTATGACACATCCTTCACCTCCTTTGAGATAACCTATGCTGACGGCAGCAAGAAAACCTATTTGTTCGGTGGGGACTACGGTTTCCTCGGAATGCGAAGCTCTGATGTCGAAGTAGCAAAAGTAAGTGAAAGCGAGATAAAGGCAGTCTGGAGACTTGATGATCTGGTATTTATCCAGAATCTCACCCTGGTAAGTGCCGGTGCCAATGAACACGGAATGGTAAGCATTTCCTATGATGTGGAAAACAACGGAAGCAGCGCTGTGAGCGTCAGGGCAAGGATTCTTTTGGACACGGCATTTGATGATCAGGACTACGGTTACTATCAGGTTATCGATGCTAACGATAAATTCCGGTCAATAAAGAATGAAACAGTCATTACGGAACTGGATAACATTCCTCAGAACTTCTTTGCATATGACGACCCCTATGACCCTTCTGTGACGGCATATACTGTAAGCAAACAGGGACAATTGCCGTACCAGGTAGCTTTTGGTCATTGGAACAGCCTTGCATCATCCCTATTTACATTTGCACCGGATGCGACGATAGACTTCTGTAATCCAAACAATAAATACATGACCGCCGACAGCGCATATGCCCTGTACTATGACATGGGTACTGTGCCAGCATCCGGAGGTAAAAGCAATTTAATTACCTATTACGGAATTTATTCCCATTATGATATACCGATTGATAATACAAAAAATACTATGATTATGGATATAACCGCACCGACTGCTCTCACACTCAATTCAAACAAGGATGCATACGTGCCGCTGGTGAACAATGGAATTGCCGACTTCTCGGTTCAGATTAATCTGAAAAACGTTTTAGGAGAAAAAGAGGTGGATTACGATAATGTAACCCTTGCAATCTATACTTCCATCGGGCTAAAACCGCTTGATTCCCATGGTGAACCTGTAGAAGGCATAGATTATGATAATACTGAGCCATATAAAATAGCTTATCCGGATATAAAAGCCGGAGAAGTATTTTCTGATATTCTGTATTTTTCAGCCAGACCGTCTGACAAAGCAGAGTACAGGAGAATAAAGCTTCAGGTTTTCGACACTTCCACCGATTCATCACTTACCGAGCAAAACATGCTGGCTGAAAGGGAGTTTTACATTCTGTGTCCCGGCACAGACGGCGATCTTCCGGAGTTCACATTTACATCACTTACGCCTGATATGATTTATTACAGCGGTACAAGACATTTGTTTTTAACAGGTACCAACATAGATTACCTTTATGGCTCCCTTCAGAGCGGTAATTGTACACTTAAAGCCTACACAAAAGGCAAGGAACTGACCATACCCAGAGAAAATATACTGCAGCCTGCACCAGATAAGCTTGACATAATTCTGACCGCAGATATGGTGACGGGTGACTGGTACCTGCAGCTTGAATGGTCGGATGAAGCTGTGGAGAATGGAATAGTATCGGAGGAGTACAAGAAACAGACAGCTCCGGCGCTTAACTTTGTAGTAAGTGATGACAAGCGATTAAAAAATGATGTCTACGGAGTAATAGCCGTTGTGCAGATAATAGCCACTGAACCGACTTATAGAATAATGTCATTCAGAGATGAGGATGCGTTTCAGTCTTTCAAGAGAGGCATACCTAGATCTGACGGCACGAGGGTAAAGGAATATGAGGAGATACTTTTGGAGTTCAGAGGGGAATTTGAAATAAAGGAATCTGTCTATGACAGTTATTTCAGTACTTATATGCCGACAAAGGTCAAGGCAACTTCCAATAAACCTTCGGTGGACAGTAAGGCAACAAACTGTATAACCATCAATAACTGCATAGATTTTGAGGCAGGAGTATTGAATATCTATTATTTAGGAACCCCCGCTAAACCATATGGAGACATTATGGTTCTGTTTGACGGCTCTCTTTATACATCGAATTCCAGAACATCCATCTGGAAAGGTGAGGCAGGACTGACAAAGATCGTCCAGGGGGAAGAATTCAGCCTTATTCCATACAGTACTGACGGAGAAAGAGATGAAGACTTCAAAGATAATCCAATCACCCTTGTATGGCCTAGTGTGCTGGGGACAGCCCAGACTATTGCAGGCATGGCTTTCAATCTTGCTTATGGACGTGTTGGAGTGATGAAAAACGAAGACGGCTTAGAAGTGGGCAGGCTTATATCTTTCGGAGCAAAGCTTGACTTAGGTTTCCTCATCCCGGGAAAAAAAGACGACGATGACGATAAGAAAGAAGATACATACTGGAGCAGAATCAAGGCATTCTGGAGATATTATAAGTACGGCGAGAGAGGCGAGTATGCAGACTGGCTCTATTGTAACTATGATAAATTCCCAATTCCTTTCGGGATTGAGAAAAAGGGTGATGATGATGACGACGATGATGATGATGACGAAGAAAAATCCCTCTCTGTCATGGTGGAGGATATTCTGTACGGATGTGGAAAAGGCTTTATAGGAGTACATTTTAAAGCAAAAATCGGCCTTCTGAATTATGTTGACGGCATGCCCAAAATTAAAGGTGAGTTGAAGGTTAATACCATTGGTAACTGGATGTTCGGCATTGAGGGCGAGATGAAAATGGAAACCTTTGAAATAGAGGTTGCCCTTACCATCAAGAGCTATAAGAATATTCCGGTTCCTGATAAAATATATTTCTTTATCACAGGCTTCGAGCCGGGTATCAACATTGATACTTTTGGAGTTATATGGATAACCGGCGGAGGCGGAGGAATTGATAATATTTATGACACCATCTTCCTTACAAGTGGGGTTCCGCCGTTGAAGATATTAATGTCGGTAACCTTTGACATTATCAAGGTGCTTTCTGCAAGGTGCGATTTCACCGTCGGGCCGCGCGGAATCTCATTTAAAGCTTCGGATATTAAGATAAAGAGTACAAATATAGTTGCTCTGAAAAAAGCAGCAGTGCAATTTGACTGGTATCCAAACCTGTATATCATGGGAAGCATTTGGATGAGCCTTGCAGATTTAATAGAAGGTGGAGGCTATATTGTACTTGAAGGAAAGGATTACAAAGAATGGTTCTTTGAAGCTTTCGTCAGAGCAGCTGTAAAGATACCTAAATCTATACCGTTCATTGGGGGAATAACAGTTAACCAGGCTGATTTGGGAATCAACACGGAAAAAATATGGGGCCAGTTGAAGGTGCTGAAGCTAGATGTAGGTATAACCTACTACTGGCATGGAGGCCTGCATATCGGAGCGGGAGAAATATCTACACCAACCTATCCGAATCTTCTTGGCTACGACGATATCCCGGTATACTATGACGAGGAGACAGGAGAGACATTGTATATGAGGGTCGGAACAAATATCAGCATTGCCGCACAGCCAGAGATCACCGACGACCTTGACAATACTTTCAGGCTTATGGGAGATTCTGCTGCAGTCTATTCCTCTGCTGACAGAAAGAACCATAAGATCAATCTTGGTATCCGTGGAGATTCCGATGCACTGATCGAGATCAGATTTGCCGCAAGCAGCCTGGATGAGGCTACAAGAATAGCGGAGAATATAATTGAAAAAGGAATAAAGGCTGACAACGGAAAAGAATATAAACTTACACTATATGACGGCAATAATATCGATTCGGCAAACGCTAATGTGACCTATGATAAAGAAACAGGCATGGGTGCCCTTTCATTCTCGATGACGGAAGATGATTGCTATGGAGTAGACTGGAATGTCATTACTGATCCGTATGCTGCAGAAATTATACTGTACAACGTCGCAGAAGTGCCGCAAATCAAAACTGTGAACGGAACAGTCAACGGTAACGAACTAAGTGTTAGCTGGGATGGTACGCTTCTGGGCGAGCTGGACAGTGTGAAATTCTATCTTGTTTCAGATGTGGACAATATTGAGGAAGGCGGATATCCAATAGGTGAGATCAACAACACGGCGATAATCAGAGATGCAAAAAATAAATCCTTTACTATTCCATCGGATATTCCCGAAGGATATTACTATATTCGTGCAGTATATTCAAAAGAAGGTATAGTGAATAATGCGATTGTCAGTACTTCAAGTGTTTTTGTCAGGAATGACAAAACGCCGAACCATGCAGATATTTCTAAGGTTGAACCGGCCGGTGACTTTAAGTTTAACGTAACCCTGGGTAATACAACCGCAGATGCTTATATTGTGAATGTCTATGAATACGATACTGAAAGCAAAAGTTGGGTAAACTCCGATGTCAGCGGTATAGTTGCGGAAAAAGCAAGCATTGTGAACAACACCATAACGGTAGGAGGCAAATATGTCTTCATGGACAACGATACCCAGACGTCAGTAGTGAAAGGCCTTGTAGCAGGCAAGGAGTACCGTATTGGTGTCATTGCATGCAACTATGTGGACAGTGACAATGACGGTGAGCCTGATTCCCAGGTCTTCAGTTCTGAGCGTTTTTACTCGACATCGGGCAGTGTGACAAGTATTGACGATGCAACTTCTGTAAGTATGCCGGAACCGACTCCTCCAAATGTAAACGTAACAGCAGATAAGCTACCGGTGAAAATATCAAGGGAGGTAGGAAACAGAATTGAGACCTTTGATACGTATGCTTCACCTGATATTACATTCACTGTGTCGGCTGACAAAGATATGACTGGTACATGGACACTGGATGGGGAAAGCGGCGTATCAGGTTCCGTTGCAGGTAAAACCGTATCTATCCCATTGAAAGAACTTGAGGATGGAGATCATACCCTTGTAATAAAGGGTACCGGTCCTAGTGGAGATAGTTTCAGACATGAATATTCATTTACGGTTGATACACTGGCACCACGTCTTCTCTTAAGCTCGCCGACCAACGGTAGTTTCTATAATGAAGACGGAACACTCACGGTAACCGGTATCACCGACAGAAACGCTCGTTTTAGCGTGTTCTGCGATAATATAGCTGTTTACTCTGACAAGACTGTTGAGGAACTTGGAGGTACAATCAGCAGTGATGGAGTATTCACATTTGATGTTTTACTTCCAAACGCACACGACGCTTCGAGACACGAAGTTGTCGTAACGGTATCCGATGAGGTGGGGAATATTACCAGTGTTACATCTGAAGTTGTACACGGCGGACTTTCCAATATAGATTTTCTTGAAATATATGCTGATGGTAAGAAGTGGGAAAATAATAACATCGTAAATGATGAATTAACCACAAAGTCCTACCAGCTTTCATTGCGTGCAAAGACCAAGTCAGGAGTGAGCTTCTACCTTACCGATGAAAAGCTCATATCATGGACCTGCAATACTGTTAAAGGAACAGCTTCGATAGACAGTAACGGTACACTTACAATCGGACCCGGTGGCATAGGTTATGTAACAGGAGCTCTGAGGGTTGCGGAAACAGGATCGCTTACTGCGAGCATGACATTCGGCGCGGAGATTTTCAGTTCCAATACCACCTACTACTCGGTGGCAACAAGTGCTACCCCGGGAGGAACTGTTACCGATGGTGGGTCGTATCTCCCAAGCGATACAGTAACACTCACTGCTACTCCTGATTCCGGCTATTATTTCACCGGCTGGACATTAGAAGGTGTGGGTGTCGGTGATACCAAGGCCACTACCATAACCTTTACAATGCCTGAAGGAAATGTAGTCGCCACTGCGAACTTTGCACCCAAATACTCGGTTGCAGCAAGTGCAACACAGGGAGGAAGTGTTACCGGCGGAGGAATGTATATACCCGGTACAACAGTAACACTTACTGCAACTCCTGAATCCGGCTATCGTTTCGCTGGCTGGACATTGGAAGGTGTTGACGTCAGTGATACCAAGGCTGCCACCATAACCTTTACAATGCCTGAAGGCAATGTAATTGCCACTGCAAATTTCGTAGCCCTGTACCCGGTTGAAACAAAAGCTGCCGATGGAGGAAACGTTAGCGGCGGTGGAATATATGCCGTTGGTGATAAAGTAACACTCACTGC
>Ga0134104_1000925_pt1 | contig 29458 bp, 19 predicted proteins | sample 15_3_2metaG_FD_94455 | JGI IMG/M metagenome (GOLD analysis project Ga0134104, IMG submission 94455) | Switchgrass degrading microbial communities from high solid loading bioreactors in New Hampshire, USA - 15_59_3.3_214_A2 metaG | ecosystem: Engineered > Bioreactor > Semi-continuous > Anaerobic...
CGGAACCAGGGCTGCATTAAAGGCTATAATGTATTCGCTGCTTGAGCCTACACACCTTCTTGTTGAAGCAGAAGAAAGCGGCAATCTGGGCAACAGGCTTGCACTCATGGAAGAGTTCAAGGCATTGCCATATGGAGCGGTCTGGAACAAATACTGTGCTGACAGCAACGTGCCTGTAGGAACCGAATGGCTCAAAGATGTAAAGAAATACGAAGAAGAAGTATTATCATTAAGAAAGTGAGGGTACCATGTATACTGAGCAATTGAAAGACCTGGTTAAAATATCTCAGGCTGCGGGAAAAAGCCCCGACCTTGTACAGGGGGGCGGAGGAAATACTTCGGTTAAACTTGACGGCAATCTTATGGCAGTTAAGGCATCAGGCTACAAACTTAAGGAAATAACAACAACCGATGGTTATGTTGTGGTTAATTATAAAAAGATAAAAGAATACCATGAACAGGTGGATTTATCAAAGGATATTGATTACGAAAAGGAAAGCGGAGAGTTTGTCCGTGCAAATGTGGTGCCAATGGAAGGCTTGAAGCAGCTCAGGCCTTCGGTGGAAGCTGGTTTTCATTCCGTCCTTTTAAAGCATGTTATTCATACCCATCCTGTTTATTCAAACATAATCTGCTGCTGTGAAAATGGCCGTGAACTTGTTGAAAAGATCTTCAAGGATAAGAAGTATGGTTATATCTGGATTCCATATATTAATCCAGGCTTTATGCTGACGCTGGCAATAATGAGGGAAGTTTCAAACCATATTTCAGAAAAAGGCTTTTTCCCGCAGGCTATTTTCATGGAAAACCATGGGCTTGTTGTAACCGCCGATACAGCTCGGGAATGCATTGAGCTGCATGAAGAAGTCCTGGACACCATACGTAATTACTTCAATATTACCGATAAGTTCCCGGAAGTAGCCATTGAACCCCTTTCTGACGGGACATTCAGAAGTAAAACCAAATACCTGAATGAATACTTTAAGGGAAGGGATTTGGATGTTTCATTTTTTGAAGAAACCGTTCTATATCCAGATCAGATGGTTTACCTTGGCGGAAATATCTCGGTGAATGGTTCTGACAACAAAATGAACATTAACACAGAAACAGGCGAAATTATTTACAAAACCAATGAAAAAGAAGCGCTGACAATGGAAGAAACACTAATGGGATTTATTTATGTAGTGGATAACATTAAAAAGAACAACCTGAAAATAAAAACCATGGGCAGTGAACAAACAGATTTTATTCGCAACTGGGAAAGCGAGAAATATAGGAAGAGCCTTTTAAAATAAGGTTTTGTAAGCGGGGGCGAAACCCCGCTTTTAATTATTTTTTCAAATAGCTGATGTTTACAACTGCCCTTTCTGGAACCCGGCTCAAGTGTTCAGACATTACAACGGGGGGAGAATAGTGGAGTTTAAGGTGCATCCTTTTAATACGTTAAAAGGTTATTTTTGCGTGGATATTATGGCACTGTATAAGGGTAAGTGGATATTCTGCAAGCATAAAAAAAGGGATACGTGGGAAAATCCGGGCGGGCATATCGAAGCAGGCGGAACACCACCGGAAGCTGCAAAGAGAGAACTGTATGAAGAAACAGGAGCAGTTAGTTTCTATATTGAACCCCTTTGCGATTATTATATTGACGGAGAAATAGGCGGCAAATATTTTAAAGGAAATGTGCAGGTTTATTTTGCAATCGTTCATGCTGAACTTAACATAGCCTGTATTGAAGATTATTGACATGAAATGAAAGGAGTTTAAAATAAGTTATATAAGGGAAATAATTAATCATAAATCGGATATTTTCCAACAGATGCATATATTTATACTCTGATAAAGATTTGATAGGTTCTTGGTGGAGTGGAGTGGTAACATGAAAATAGTCAGCAGAAAAAATTTAATTAATAAAAGTATTGGTACACTTGAGCATATAATTGATATGCTGGAAAAACTTCCTTCTATCCGACTGGCTGATTTAAAGCCTGACGAAACTGCTTTAATTATAGTTGATATGATAAACGGCTTTGTCAGGGAGGGGGCTTTGCAAAGCCCGAGAGCCGAAGCAATAATACCCGGAATCACACGGCTATCAAAGGCTTGTGATAAATTGGAAATTAAAAAGGTTGCATTTGCAGACTGCCATAGCACGCAGTCTCCCGAATTTGATTCCTATCCCGAGCATTGCCTCGGAGGAACTTCTGAAAGCGAAGTGGTTAATGAAATTAAGGAAATAGGCGGATATACCCTTATACCCAAAAACTCAACCAATGGTTTCCTTGAAGAAGAGTTTCAGAATTGGCTGAAACAGAACCAGCATATAAATACTTTTATTGTAACCGGTGTATGTACCGATATTTGCGTGCAGCAATTTTCAATTACATTAAAGACCTGGTTCAATACAAAGAACAAAAAATCAAGAGTAATAGTCCCCGCCAATATGGTTGAAACTTATGATTTGGGTGTTCATGATGCAGAACTTATAAATATTATGGCTTTATACAATATGAGTATTAATGGGATAGAACTTGTTGCAGATATAGGATGACGCCTGGATTAAGGCAGTTTACCTGCCCTGTATGAGAGGTGTGAAATAATGTATAAGGCACTAATAGTAGATGACGAGCCGTCTGTACTTGAGGGTTTAAGAATAATGATACCCTGGAACAGCATGGGTTTTGAAATATGCGCGGAAACCCAAAATGCGCAGGATGCGTTAATAAAAGTAAAGGAGTTTCGCCCCCACTTGTTGGTGACAGACATACGTATGCCTTTTAAAAGCGGACTGGAACTGATTAATGAAGTCCGGAAAATGGATTTGGCTGTTGAGTTTGTCATTTTAAGCGGCTACTCTGAGTTTGCTTATGCCCGGGAAGCTATACGCCAGGGTGTCAGCTATTACCTGCTTAAGCCTCTTGACAATGAAGAAATAATCTCGGTTCTGAAGAATATTAAAACCAAGCTGGATAATACTTTTTTAGCGGAATATGGTTTTACCCAGCAGGAAATTGAAAATTTCAGAAAAAGCCGCATATTGCATGAAAATATAAATGTCCCGGGTGAAAGCAAAAAAGATGCCTGGCAGTTTACATGGGAAAACTTCGATGAAGAGTTGAACCACGCCCTTCAGCTGATGAATTACCAGAGTGCCAGGAAAGTAATAGATAAATTGTTCAGTTTTATAGAATCAAGGGATGTAAGCCTGCATGAAGCCAGAATAATAGTAAGCAGCTGCATTTATCAAATACTGCGCTTTGCTTTTGAAAACAATATTAAACTTAATATTATTTTGCCTGATGAAATGCAAGAAGAATTAAGCCTGGATGAACTTAAAAATCTAATAACTGGCATACTGTCGAAGGCAATAAGCCTGTTGCTTGAAAACAGGAGAATGAATTCCAAGGGCTATCTGTTCAGGGTAAAATCATATATTGATGATAATTACAGCAAGGATTTAAAAGTATCTTCCCTTGCTAAAATGGAGTTCATGGAGGCAGGCTATCTTGGAGAAACTTTCGCCAGACAGTTTGGATTAAGCATAAACGAGTACATAAACCAGGTCAGGATTAATAAGGCGATGGAGCTGATTAGAACCACAGATATGAAGTTGAATGACATTTCCTATGCAGTAGGTTACAAGAATTATAACAACTTTTTTTCCCATTTTAAAAAAATCACTAATACAAAGCCGACTCAATTCTACGAACGATATTCACGAAGCCAAAATAAGGAATAACAAATATCACACATTGTCAACACGTAAAGTAATTTCGGTGCCCTTGCCCAATGCACTTTCGATGTCAAAATGAAATCTCTTGTCATAATTCATCAGCATACGCTTGTATACGTTCCGGATCCCAACCCCGCTTCCTGTTTCATTGTCCGTTTCGGTACCGGAATCAATTTCAACGGAAGAGCTTTTCAGTTTGTTTAAAATCTCTTCCACCTGTTTTTCATCCATTCCGGAACCATTGTCTTTAACTGATATGACAAGAGCACCGGATTCGATTTTCGCGGTCAGTATCAGCTTGCGCTTATCATCCAGCGATGATTGCAAACCATGCTTGCATGCGTTTTCTACAATAGGCTGGATGCTCATTTTTGGAATCAGAAAATTAGAATTAATAACTTCGTCACTTATGTGGATTTCATATTCAAATTTCCCACCAAACCTGAATTTTTCAATTGCAAGATATTTCTCTATGAAATCAAACTCCTCGGAAACGGTAATTAAGTCACTGCCGGAGGTAAGAAGCCTCTTTAAAAGCTTCGACAGGCATGAAATAACGCCCGACAGTTCGTGGTAATTGTTTTTGACGCAGAACACCAGGATTGCATTCAGCGTATTAAAGAGGAAGTGAGGGTCAACCTGGGCCTGCAGGTATTTGTATTTTGCACGGATATTTTCCACTTCAATGATCTTTTTCTGCATTTCAAGCTTATACACAACATTTATCAGTTCATTTATATCCGTTATCATCTTATTAAAGGCCATTATCAGCCATCCGATCTCGTCCTTGCCCGGATTATTGAGTTTAAGCGGTTCAAAATAATTTTCTCCTACTTTTTTCATGTGTCCAGACAAAGCCAATAACCTGTAGCGCATCGAATTTAAAACCGACCAGATTATTAAAACTGACAAGGCGGCTGCCGAAAGAGTTATCAATAATATATACGCCAATACCACAATCTGCCTTCTGTTAATCTGGCTTCTGTCAAATATGCCGTAGATCTTCCAGTCATTAAAATAAGGTTCGGCCCCTACAGTTTTATGCAGTATATAATATTTTTTTTCAGAGGGGAGGTTTAGGAACTGGGAATCCCCACTGGTATTTGTATGCTGAGTGCCCCAGAATATCCTGTTGTCGGCATATGTCAGGTATGTATCGGTACCTTCGCCTTCCCTGTTTAACTCCGAAATAATACGATCCAGCTTTAATTCAATATGCAGATAGTTTACTGCGTTATTCAGATAGTCAGGTGATCTGATCTTACGAATCAGGGTAACCCGGTTTGAAGGAGAGGTGATGGCTATTGCAGTGGAGTATGGAAGAACGGTGAAATCAGAGCTACTGTTTGAGGCTTGTATATACCAGTCCTTTTCCCTTGTTGGATCATCCAGTACACGGAAATGATCCACATTAATAAAATCCGGATCATCAATGTAAAGGGTGATGGAGGCAATGTCAGGATTGCTTACCAGGTACATGTTGAAACGGTTTCTTAAGAAAAACCAATATATTTCATAATGCTCGGCAGGGTTTGAAAATTCCCTGGACAAATCCTGGCGGATGGTTACGTCTGCATTTATCTGGTTGGCTATGTTAATTGCGGTTTGTGTCAGCAGATTAAAGTCACCGGCTGTTTTTTCAAAGGACTGATCAAGGTAATAGGTTGTATTAAGGCTGATTTCCCGGGAGGTGAAGGATATCCATACAAGTGCTCCTACAACAATTGGAACGCATATGCCTAATATATATACCATAATGAATTTCCGCCTGATACTGACATTATCAAGTAAATGCAGTAGTTTTTTCATGTGCCGGCTCCTTCCCAGCTAAGAATATTTCTTTTTATAATCCGACGGCAAAACACCGGTCAGTTCCTTGAACTTTCTTATAAAATAGCCGTAATCAGAATATCCGACCTCTTCGCACACGGCGGTTATTTTCATATTACTGCCTGCAAAAAGTGTTTTTGCATATTCAATGCGCAGAAAATTTATAAAATCATTAAATTTCTGCCCGGTTTTCTTTTTAATGATTCTGCTGACAATCATGGCCGGAATTGAGAATTTTTCGGATATGCTTTGTATGCTGATGTTCTTTTTACAGCAATTTGCCTTGATGTAATCAAGTATCTCACTTTCAAGCAGAATAAGCGATTTATTGGAGTGACGGTTTATTTGCCCAAAAACATAGGTGCACAATGTCATTGCAAGTTTTTTGCAGTCCGGGCTTCCGCGGCCTACCGCCTCAATAAAATCCAGTATTTTGATGCCTGCTTCAACACCATAAGCAGAAGCTGTCTTTGCTATAATTCCCGCCAAACGGTAAAGGTAAATCAGGTTGCCAAGTCCGGAATATGCATTTTTGTCAAGCTCCAGGAAAAAGCTTTCAACCGATTCTGTTACTTTACTGATATCATTTCCTTTTATGGCATCTATAATATTATCAAAAAGAAACTCCGGAATGAGCGATTCCATTTTTACTATCTGGTCATGAAATATGTATTTCCTGTTCAGCTCTTCATAACAAAGGACGTTATCATCCGGGTGAAGCATGTAATAGGTATAAAGCTGCTCAATTTGCCTGCTGCACGTGTAAATACTTTCCGGGATATCTGCATCAGAGACACCGCTTACCAATGCACTGATACTGTATAGGCCATAATCATTAATGTTTACGTTGCCAATCCTTTCCCTGAGTTCCTGTGAAAGCGCTGTATAGTGGGGAAAGTGTTCCATACCGTCATTCAGTATCATCACATAAAATCCGTTGCCATTGTAAAAAACACAGTTTTCATTTTTCATACCGGTGATGTTAAGTAGAAAATCGTAAATTTCGTTGCCGGGTGACGTCTTTGCGTTTGATATGGTGATGAAATTTATAACGCGTATTTTTGACTTTTCAGGAATGTCAAAGATGAAACGGGCTTTACGTTTCAGCTTTTCATTTTGTTTTCCGCTTATAATGTCATTGTAGAGCTGATTGGCAGTGTAGCGGATAAGTTCCAGGTTTTCCTGATTAACCCTTTTTTCATTTTCGATTATCCCTGCCGCCCTGGACAGCTCAATCAGCAACTCTTCCGAATCCAGGGGTTTTGTTATATACCCGATTGCTCCAAGTTGTATAGCCTTCTGAGCATAAGAAAAATCGTTATATCCGCTCAGCATTATGAATTTAGGTACGGGATATGTACCGGCCTTTAACTTCTCCAACAGCTCCAAACCTGTTAAACCTGGCATACGAATATCGCATATAACAAGATCGGGCTGCTTTTCGCATATGATCTGAAAAGCCGATGCACCATCCGATGCTTCTCCTACAATTTCATAACCTTCGCGTTGCCAGTCGACGAAAAGTTTCAAACCTTCAAGAACTGACGGTTCATCATCTACAATGACTGCCTTGAGCATTTCAGCCAAGCCCCTTGAAAAAATGTCCTATATTGATCCCAAATTTTATAATTTACATTAAAAACAGTATAAAATATATTAATTATGCAATAGTGATTATACAATAAACAGGCAAAACAGTCAAATTTGACCACGTAAACGTTATTCGGCGATAACTTTACGTATCAAATGAAGAAAGGGAGGTTACTATGAAAAAGTTAATTTCATTGCTCCTTGTGATGCTACTTGTATTCACAATGGCTGCATGCCAGCCTGCGACCAAACAACCGACTACCCCGGCTCAGGGCAGTTCAAATGATGCAGGAACAGGAGGAAGTCAGCAGAAAACAGGTCTGCCGGTCCTTTCACCGGATAATCCTGTTACAATCAGCGTGTGGACAACAACAAACCATTCGGCTCCGGCTTCGGACAACAAACTGACGAAACTTTTAAAAGAACGTCTTGGTGTTACAATCAACTATGAAATAATTCCAACAGACAACGCAGACCAAAAAATAGGTGTAATGCTTGCCGGCGGTGAATATCCTGATTTAATAGGCACTACTGACCTGAATATTCGCTTTATTACAGGTGGCGCTCTTATTCCCCTTGATGATTATCTGACAGAGGATAAGGCAGATCTCCTTTTCGAACATGTAAGGCCATACTGGAACCGACTTGCCACAGACGCAGGTGACGGTGTAAGAAGGATTTATGTATTGCCCAACTACAACCGTTACTACGGAGAGATTACAGGTGGTACACATTACGGTGCATCGGGTTTCTGGATTCAGAAGCATGTGCTTGAAGATGCGGGTTATCCCAATATAGACAATATAACACTTGAGGAATATTTCCAGTTAATAGAGAATTATGTTAAGAAGTATCCGACAATTGACGGTATGCCCACCATTGGTTTTGAACTTCTCTGCTCACCCGGCAGAGAATGGGTACTTACCAATCCACCTCAGTATCTCGCAGGAGCCCCAAACAACGGTGGTGTTATAGTGGATGAAAACAATGTTGCTACCATATTCGCCGACAAGGATATTGCAAAGAGATATTACAAAATCCTGAACCAGATGCATGCAAAAGGCCTTATTGACCCCGAATCTTTCACACAGACTAATGACCAGTATCTTGCAAAACTTGCAACAGGACGTGTTCTTGGCATGTACGATCAACGCTGGGCATTCGGCCAGGCAAATGATGCTCTTGTTGCAGAAGGAAAAGATGAACGTACATGGGTTTCCACAATGCCTGTTTACGAAGGCAAAACACCTTACTATGCAGACAGGGAAGTTATGAATATAAACCAGGGCTATGGCGTTTCGGTTTCGTGCAAGCAGCCCGATGTCGTAATTTCTTTCCTCAATACGATGATGACCGAAGAGTGGCAGAAAATTTTCAACTGGGGTATTGAAGGCGAAGATTACTTTGTAGATGCCAACGGAAGATATTACAGAACTCCTGAGCAGAGAGAAGAGCAGAAGGACCTCGTATGGAGAAGCAAAAACAAACTGGAAGCACTCTATGACAATATGCCAAAGCGCCAGGGTACATATTCAGATGGAAATGCAGATGGGCCCGGCAATCAGCCCGAAGAATTCTATGATACACTGCGGGAATATGACAAGAATTTCCTTAAAGCCTATGGCAAGAAGACATGGAGAGATTTCCTGAATCAGCCTCCCGAAAACCCTGTATATTATCCTTGCTGGAATATCCATCTGGTAGACGGCAGTGAAGCACAGATGGCAAACAGGCAATTAACAGACCTGTCGATACAGTATCTGCCGAAGATTATCATGGCTGATCCGGGTGAATTTGAAACCCTGTGGGCTCAGTATGTAAGTGAGATCAAGAAGATTAATGTAAAAGCTTATGAAGATGCCATTAATGAAGGAATTCAGGAAAGAATCAAGAACTGGGGCGGAGGCAGATAATAATTGATTTGAAAGTAGGGGATGGTTACATCCCCTCTTTTAGAAAAATATGGGGGTATATTATGGCAACAAAACCTCTTGCTGGCCAAAAAAAGCGCAAAAGTACATGGAGTACTATAGTCGCCCAGTATGAACTTATACTGATGAGCGTTCCTTTATTGCTGTATAAAATATTGTTTTCATATGTCCCGGTAGTAGGATGGACAATGGCATTCCAGAATTACAAGCCTGCCATAAGGAGTTTCTGGAAGCAGGAATGGGTAGGCTTTGATAACTTTGTAAAACTTTTTACAGGAATCAACGGGGAACGTTTTTTAAGGGATGTACGAAATACTTTGGGCCAAAGTTTTCTGACCCTGTTGCTGGGTTATATAGGCTCCATATCTTTGGCACTGCTTTTGAATGAGGTCAGGAACATCAAGTTTAAACGTATTGTACAGAACATAACATATATGCCGCACTTTTTGTCATGGATTATAGTTGCAGGGCTGGTTTCAACAATGCTCGCAGTTCCTACAAGTGGCGGGATAATAAATGATGTATTGATAAGATTGGGACTAATAGATAATTCAATCATGTTTTTGGCCGATCCGAAATATTTCTGGTGGATTGTCGCATTTTCAAACCTGTGGAAAGAAATGGGCTGGAATACTATTATATACCTAGCTGCTATAACAGCTATTGATCCAACTCTTTATGAAGCATCTGTTATAGATGGTGCAAACCGCTATCAAAAGATGTGGCATATTACATTACCTGGCATTAAGCCTACGATCATGGTTTTACTTATTATGAATGTGGGTCATATCCTGGAAGCAGGTTTTGAAATTCAATATTTCCTAGGCAACGGGCTGGTTGTGGAAAGTTCTGAAATTATTGATATTTTCGTTCTGAGATATGGAATTCAGATGGGCAATTATTCCCTTGCAACGGTGGCAGGCATGTTTAAGACTGTTATAAGTATTATCCTGATTTCAGTGGCTAATTTCATCTCCGGTCGCCTTGGCGAAGAGAAACTGATATAGGAGGTGAAAATAATGAAAGCGAAAAAAAGAAAAAGGATTGATATAGAGAATGTTATTTTTACAACACTTAATACCGGCTACTTGATTTTCCTTTGTGTTGTGATGCTCTACCCAATGTTAAACACACTGGCAGTATCCTTCAACGAGCCATTGGATACCGTTCGCGGCGGTATTTATATCCGGCCCAGGAAATTCACACTGTATAATTACTATGTTGTTTTAAACATGGATACCATTTATAATGCGTTTTATATAAGCGTTACCAAGACGATAGTCATTGTTGCAACGAATCTTGTTTTTACTTCGATGCTGGCTTATACTATAAGCCGTAAAGAGTATATTTTCAGAAAATTCATTACCACTGTTTTTGTACTTACCATGTATTTCAATGCAGGTCTTATACCTAATTATTTGCTGATTAAAAAGCTCGGAATGATAAATACATTCAGCGTGTATTGGATTCCAAACATTGTAAGTGCTTTTAACTTAATTGTTATACGAACATATATAAAAACAATACCGGAGAGCCTGATTGAATCAGCCAGAATTGATGGTGCAAAAGAGTTTCGCATATACTGGCAGATTGTTATGCCGCTTATTGTTCCCACTCTTGCAACAATTGCCCTTTTCGTTGCGGTTGGATCGTGGAACTCATGGTTTGATACATTCCTTTACAACTCAGGGAAACAGGAATTATCAACATTGCAATATGAATTACAGAAGCTTCTGGCCACAACCATGACTGCAAGCACGCGAGCCGGTGCTCCGGCGGGAGGGGCGGTTTCAGCGGCTCAGGCAGGCTCATCAAATGTTACAACACCCCAGTCCATCCGGGCGGCTATCACCATTGTTACAGCTGTGCCGATCCTGTTAGTTTACCCGTTCCTGCAAAGGTACTTTATACATGGCCTTGCAATTGGCAGCGTTAAAGAATAAGATTTTAAATTTTGTGTCACATATCGCATAAACAGGGAAGCTTAAGAAATCGCTGCATCTCTTCGGGCAGAAGTGCTACGTTTGGAGAGGGGGCAGATTCTGCTCGGGCAAGCCGATATTTGCTCAGATACGTATTTGCGGGTCTTATTCCGGGTGTTTTGACTTCTACTGCAACAAAACACCTTCAAAACACCCGCGCCCCATTATGAAATCAAACCGGCATTGGGGTCTTCATATCCCGGGGCTCTCAATTCCACTCCCCGGCTCTCGGGATGGTATGGCTTTGAAGTGTGTTGCTCTGTGTCGAATCACCCGAATCACCCGCTTTTAAGTTTACTTGCAAAAAGACGTATCTGCGGGTCCTGTCCCGTGTGTTATCAAATGTTACTGTCTCATGTGAATTAAAGATAAACCTATTTTTATATAATTCATAAGTTGTAATCTGTTTTACCCGACGGAGCATTTGATATTATGCCCGCGGTGCGTTTTTTTCGAATCTCCTGCAATTTTTCGGCATATATTATTTCGCAGTATTTTAAATACAGCAATGCAGGACTGTAAATAATGAATGCAGAGCAAATTCATCTAAAAGATTGGAGGGGTGTTAATGGAGATGTTAAAGAAAGGCAAAAGAGCTATGGCGTTTTTTTTGGCACTTGCGCTCATTCTTTTATACGTGCCTGATGCAATGGCTGAAACGCCTGTTTATCATGAGACTTTCCTGAATGGAAAAGGTGCGGCAATACAATCAGGAGGAGCGAGCTTAACTCATGTAACCGGTAAAGTATTTGATAATAATGATGACGGAGCCGCATTGTATGTGTCCAACAGGACAAACAACTGGGATGCCGTCGACTTCAGATTCAGTGATATAGGATTACAGAACGGCAAGACATACATAATCACGGTAAGAGGATATGTTGATCCCGGTGTACATGTCCCCCAGGGTTCTCAAATCTGGCTTCAGACAGTTAACAGCTACGGATGGTGGGGCGGTGCTGATATAAAAGCAGGAGAGGCATTTACACTAACCGGTACATACACTGTTGATGCTGATAAAGACGTAAGTTTACGGGTTCAGTCAAATGACACAGGCGCATCGGTGCCCTTTTACATTGGTGAAATAATAATTACAGAAGCGGATGCTCAGATTAACGGCCGGGACGAACAACCAGCCCCGCCGGCTGAAAGTTTCACAACGATAACCTTTGAAGATCAAACCGCCGGAGGTTTTACAGGCAGGGCAGGAACCGAAATCCTTAAGGTAACCGGTGAAGCAAACCATACAGAAGGCGGAAAATACTCGTTGAAAACAGAGGGAAGAAGCAGTACGTGGCATGGCCCTCAATTGCGCGTGGAAAGATATGTAGCTAAGGGCTGCGAATATAAAATTTCGGTTTATGTTAAGCTGATATCACCCGAAAGTGCGCAGCTTCAACTGTCAACACAAATTGGAGAGGGCACAGGGGCAAGCTATGTTAATATTGCAAATAGAAGCATCAGCACAAAAGACGGTTGGGTCCGGCTTGAGGGGACATACCGTTATAACAGTACAGGCAACGGATATTTGACAATATACGTGGAAAGTGCTGACAGCCCTGAAGCATCATTCTATATTGATGATATCAGCTTTGAACCCACAGGCTTAAAAGCAGAGGGAATAGAAATGGGGCTTAAGCCTGTTAAGGAAGTTTACCAGGATGATTTTCTGATTGGGACGGCAATTTCTTTGCAGGATTTGGATGGCATACGGTTTGACTTGTTAAAAACCCACTTTAATTCGATAACTGCGGAGAATGCAATGAAGCCCGGAGAACTTCAGCGTACAAAGGGAGTTTTTACCTTTGAGGGGGCCGATAAACTTGTTGATGCTGCGCTTGATGCAGGGATGAAAGTACACGGGCATACGCTGGTATGGCATCAGCAAACTCCTGTCTGGATGAACATATCATCGGATTATGGCGGGAATACGGTTTATCTGAGCAGGGAAGAAGCTCTTGAAAATATGAGGAATCACATCAGGACAGTTATGGAACACTTTGGAGACAGGGTTATTTCATGGGATGTTGTCAATGAAGCAATGAGCGATAATCCGTCTAACCCGTCGGACTGGAGGGGGTCACTGCGCAAATCGCCATGGTACCATGCTATTGGAGAAGACTATGTAGAGCAGGCTTTTCTTGCTGCGAGAGAAGTTCTTGATGAGCATCCCGAGTGGGATATCAGGCTATATTATAATGACTACAACCTGGATAATCAGAATAAGGCACAGGCCGTTTACAATATGGTAAAGGAAATCAATGAAAACTACCGGAAAACCCACCCGGGTAAGCTTCTTATCGATGGTATAGGTATGCAGGGGCACTACGGAGTAAATACAAATCCCACAAATGTAGAGTTATCGCTGAAAAGGTTCATCGATTTAGGCGTAGAGGTCAGCATATCAGAGCTTGATATCAGGGCAGGAAGCAATTACCAATTAACAGAACAGGAAGCCGGCGCCCAGGCTTACCTGTACGCTCAGTTGTTCAAGCTTTTCCGTGATAATGCCTCCCACATTGCCAGGGTTACGTTCTGGGGGATGGATGACGGCTCGAGCTGGAGAGCATCCGAAAACCCGCTGCTGTTTGACAAGGCCCTGAAGGCCAAACCGGCATATTACGCTGTAATTGAGCCCGATAAATTCATTAACGATTACAAACCTGAAACAACCGAATCCAACAGAACATATGCAAGTTTCGGCACACCCGTAATAGACGGGAAAGTGGATGAGGTCTGGAAAGAAGCTTCAGAAATCCGGATAAACAGGTACCAGACTGCATGGCACGGTGCAGGCGGGACAGCAAAGGTTCTTTATGACGAAAGCAATCTGTATGTTCTGTTTAAAGTAAATGACACGCAGCTTGACAAGGGAAGTGCTAACCCTTGGGAACAGGACTCGGTGGAAGTGTTTATAGATGAAAACAATGCCAAAACATCCTTTTATCAGGATGATGATGGCCAGTACAGGGTTAACTATGAAAATGAGGCATCATTTAACCCTGAAAAAATATCAGAAGGATTTGAATCTGCAACAGAAGTTTCCGGAACAAACTATACCGTAGAAGTGAAAATACCATTCAGGACAATCAAACCCGTAAGCAACATGCAGATTGGTTTTGATGTACAGATTAATGACGGTAAAAACGGTGCACGCCAAAGCATAGCTACATGGAACGATACTACAGGAAACGCATACCAGGACACTTCTGTTATAGGTATTCTGACATTTAAGCCCAAAAAGCCTGTAACCCGCGGAGAAGCAATTGTAATGCTTATGAAAGCTTATGGAATAGAGCCCGCGAAAGACTGGTCCGATAACTTTGCAGATGCTTCGGGTGATTATGCGGGATATTTTGCAAAGGCTAAAGAAATCGGTTTTGTAAATGGTATCGGCGGCAACAGAATTGGAGCGGATATTCCGCTGACAAGGGAAATGCTGTTCACTATGCTTTATAACATTGAGATTTTAACAGGAGAAATGCAGGAAACAGATATTTCAGACATCAGCTTATCTGAATTTTACGATTATGAGGAATTGTCGGACTGGTCTGTCAAAGCTGTTAAAGCACTGATCAAATCTGGCAGGTTGCAGTTAAGAGGAGATCTGCTTCCTAAGTCATATGTTGACATTGAAGAAATAGAAGCCCTTTTTAACTAATCGTAAAAAGAGGCGGGAGCATCCCGCCTTTAATTTTTATAATGCATGACTTAACAGGCAGGAGCTACTTGTCCCTGGCCTATTATAAACACCAGCGTGACATAAACTAAATCGCAATATATAAATAATGCAAAGTATTTTATACTGAAAAATTGAATCGGATTCGAAGAATTCGCAGCATCGATCTGAAGGAAGCATCGTACAATATTAATATTACTGCCAGGTGGATATAGTTATTGTGCAATGCAATGAAAATTTTAGCGTAATGCAGCATAGAGATGTGCAGTCAGAGCGAGGACAAGCAAGCCGACGGAGCAAAAATGCTACATAAAACAGCGGGTGATTCGGGTGATTTTGGTGACGCAGAGCAACACACTTCGAAGCTATGCTGCATACCATGTAGTCAAAAGCGTGAAGGTGAGCGACCCGTGATATGGAGACCTCAACGTGGGATTATTAATAGTTATGAGCGGGTGTTTTGGTAGGTGTTTTGTTGCTCAAGGAGACAAAACACCCGAAGCAGGACCCGCAAATTAAAGCATTTTTGCGAGTTTCGGCTTGCCCGAGCTGAACTGCACAGCTCTTGCAAATGGAGCGACTGTTTCCGGCATTGCACAATAACTTTCTCGTTACCGGAAAGAGATGCTGCGAATTCCGTCAATAATGCTTTGCATAATTTAAATTATGTTCGGTTTACTGCGAGTTTCGGCCTGCCCAAGCTGAACTTATACGGCTTGCAGTGTACAATAACTGCTCATATAAAAAATCCGGCATAGCCGGATTTTTATGACGCAGAATCAATATTTTCCTTCTGTTTTTTCTTTTTTGGCGGGTTCAACGCCTTCCTGGCTTCATTGTAAATGAGCGTTGGCTCACGCCCCGAAACAATTACTTCCCTGTCAACTATACATTTTTCAACATTCTTTTTAGATGGAATTTCATACATAACATCAATCAGAATCTCCTCCATGATGGATCGTAATCCTCTTGCTCCCGTTTTTCTTTCAAGAGCCTTATCAGCTATTGCCTGGAGGGCTTCTTCCTCTATAACAAGCTCAACCCCATCAATTTCGAACAACTTTTTATACTGCTTAACAAGGGCATTGCGCGGTTTTGTCAATATATCTATTAGAGTGTCCCGATCCAGTGAATGCAACGAAGCAACTATGGGCAATCTTCCAATAAATTCAGGTATCAACCCGTACTTTAACAAATCCTGCGGTGTTACCAGCTGAAACAGTTCTCCAATCTCTTTACTCCGCTCAAGGCCTTTTTCATTAACAGAGCCAAAACCTATAGTCCTTTTGCCGATCCTGTTTTCAATAATTTTATCAAGGCCGTCAAATGCTCCTCCGCAAATAAACAGGATATTGGTAGTGTCTATCTGTATAAATTCCTGATGCGGATGTTTTCTTCCTCCCTGAGGCGGTACAGATGCGATAGTGCCTTCAAGTATTTTCAAAAGTGCCTGCTGAACGCCTTCACCGCTGACATCCCGCGTTATTGAAGGGTTGTCGGATTTTCGCGCTATCTTGTCTATTTCATCTATATATATTATTCCTTTCTCGGCACGTTCTATGTCATAATCGGCATTCTGAATAAGTTTCAGAAGTATGTTTTCCACGTCTTCTCCGACATAGCCTGCTTCTGTTAATGATGTTGCATCTGCTATTGCAAAAGGAACGTTTAATATTTTGGCCAGGGTTTGGGCAAGATAAGTTTTTCCTGAACCTGTCGGGCCTATCATCAGGATATTGCTTTTTTGCAGTTCCACATCACCTGAAGCCAGCTCGGAATTTATTCTCTTGTAATGGTTGTAAACAGCAACTGCCAGAGTTCTTTTTGCTTTCTCCTGGCCGATAACATACTGATCGAGAATATTCTTTATCTCAATCGGCTTCGGAATTTCATCAATCTGTATATCAACACCGTTATCTTCAAATTCTTCGCCAATTATTTCAGAGCAAAGCTCTATGCATTCGTCACAAATGTAAACGCCGGGTCCCGCAACCAGCCTTTTGACCTGATCCTGGGTCTTGCCGCAAAAAGAGCATTTAAGCTGTTTCTTTTCTTCATATCTTGACACTAAACTTCACCTCGTTATCTTCGTACCATTACTTCATCCACAATGCCGTAATCTTTTGCCTCCCAAGCTGACATAAAATAATCTCTTTCCACGTCACGCTGAATCTTATCTAAAGGCTGCCCGGTCCTTTCACTTAATATGCGGTTCAAATTATCCTTTGTCTTCAAAATCCATTCGGCATGGATTTTTATATCAGTAGCCTGACCTTTTGCTCCACCCGCGGGCTGGTGAATCATTATCGTGCTGTTTGGCAGAGCGAAGCGTTTACCCTTGGTTCCGGATGCAAGCAGGAACGCACCCATGCTTGCTGCCATACCTACACAAATTGTAGATACATCAGACCGTACATGCTGCATTGTGTCATAAATGGCAAGACCGGCTGTTACTGAGCCACCAGGGCTGTTAATATAAAACTGTATATCCTTGTCCGAATCCTTTGCATCCAGGAACAGCATCTGGGCTACTATCAGGCTTGCTGTTGCATCATTTACCTCGTCGCTTAGAAATATGATTCTATCCTCCAACAAACGGGAGTATATATCATATGAACGTTCTCCCCTGTTACTTTGCTCTATTACATAAGGTACAAGCGGCATATTCCATCCCCCTTTTCTCAACATGATCTTTTTTAAGCAGATCGTTGTGTTATTGAGGTATAACAGTTAATTACTAATAAATATTTATCACTATATTATTATATAAATTTCCCCGGTTATGGTCTTAATAAACAAAATTACCCGTCAATCTCAACCAGGTATTTTTTGCATAATCCATCCGTGGCTGTTATTGCTCCGGTTTTTGCTTCATTAGTTCGATGGTTTTTCTTGTAATAATGGTATCTTTAATATATTCTATATCGTCGTTCTGTAAATGTTTCTTAAAATCCTCGGCATTTTGATTGTATTTTTCAGCCATTTTGGCAATTTCTTCCTCAACTTCCCCGTCAGAAGCCTCTACATTTTCTGTCTGGGAGATTTTCTCCAGCACCAGCTGCGTCTTCACTTCTTCAAGAGCTTTTTCCCTGTAACCTTCACGCATTGTTTTTTCATCAATGCCCATTATATCCATATAGGTATTTAAATCCATACCCTGATAAGCCAGAGACATGTTAATTCTTTGCATAATATTGTTAATCTGGCGTTCAACCATAACATCAGGAACATCAACCTCTGCGTTTTCCACTGCTTTCTTTACGAGCTCATTCTCGTACTTACGTTCGGCTGCTTCCTGGGCATCTATTTCCAGCTTCTTTCTGATATCAGCTTTATACTCTTCCAAAGTATCAAATTCACTTACATCCTGGGCAAACTCATCATCCAGTGCAGGAAGTTCCTTATATTTTATTTCGTTAATACGGACTTTAAAAAGTGCCGGTTTTCCCTTTAACTCTTCCTTGTGATAATCTTCAGGGAATGTAACGTTTACATCTACTTCCTGGTTCAGAGATGCACCAATCAGTTGATCCTCGAAACCGGGAATAAAAGTATTCGAACCAACGGTCAGTGTATACCCTTTTGCTGATCCTCCCTCAAAAGGTTCACCATCAATAAATCCTTCAAAATCAATATTAACAATGTCTTTTTCCTGTACAGGTCTGTCCTCTACAGATACAAGCCTTGAGTTTCTGTCCTGGATTCTTTCAAGTTCTTTTTGAACATCTTCATCGGTAATATTCACCTGTTCTTTTTCTACCGGAAGACCTTTATATTCTCCCAGTTTAACCTCGGGTTTTACCGTCACTTTCGCAGTGAATACCAAATCCTTGTCCTTGCCGATTTGCTCAATATCCAATTCTGGTGCGTCTACAGGAATAATACCATGTTCCTTTATTGCTGCCTCATATGCATCAGGGCAGATTATATTAAATGCTTCCTCGTAAAATACGTTTTCCCCGTAAAATTTCTCAATTAAATTCATCGGGGCTTTTCCCTTTCTGAAACCCGGAACTGAAAATCTGCCTTTTGTTTTCTGATACGCTTTCTTAAGACTTTCATTAAAACGCTGTGCGTCTTCTTCAATTGTTAGTTTTACAACATTCTTGTCCACATTTTCTACTTTCGACTTCATTTAGGTAGGCCTCCTAAGCTTTATTATAAATTAGTATGTAATAATCTGCTTGATTTCCATATCGGATAAAAACTTACTGATTAAATTGTTGCCTGATTTTTGAGTATTAATAAATACATTTTTTCACAGGAAAAAAAGCAGATCCAATATTTTTAACAATAAAATCCTAAGGTCTGAAAAACCTTTATGATTATATCACACAAATTTAATATTGCCAACAAAAAAAGAGTGGCTTATTTCGCTTATACTTTAAAATTCTATACAAGAGATTTAATACCACTCTGGATTTTAATCATAACATCGACAATATCCGGATGAAACTGGCTTCTTTTATTCCTTTCAAGTTCCCTGAGGGCTTCATCAATGGACAGGGGTTCCCTGTATGGTCTTTTTGAAGTCATTGCATCAAAGGCATCGGCGACAGCTATTATCTGTGGTTCAAGGCCAAGGCTTTCATTGCTCAGACCAAAAGGATATCCTCTGCCGTCAAACCGTTCATGATGAAATGCTATTGCTTTTAATATCCTGTCTGACAATCCTATCGGATAAAGTATTTTATTGCTGATGGCAGGATGTTTCTTGATTTCTTCATACTCTTCCTTTGTAAGAGGCCCCTTCTTCAACAGAATACTGTCACTTATGCCAATCTTGCCTATATCATGCAATATGCCTGCAATGCGCAGATCTTCTATTTGTTCTTTGCTCATACCCATTTCTTCGGCTATTTTAACAGCATATGCCGACACTCTCTGCGAGTGACCCCTTGTGTACTGATCTCTGGCTTCTACAGCTGCAATCAAAGCGTCAATAGTAGCCACGTAATAATCTTTAGACTTGATAAGATGCATTGCATTTTCAATGGCAACGGCAGCAGTATTGCCAATCGAACGGAATAAATCAAATTCTTTGGGTTTAAACCCCTTATCTGAAATAACAAGTAAAAAACCCGGACCCGTAAGGCCGGTTTTCAGCGCCTGAATGTAAGCCGATTCAAAATACGGGATATTAACAATACTTCCCTGGCCTGCCACAAGAAGTTCGGCAAATTGGTTAAAGTCAAGCAATATTCCGTCTTTGCCTTTGCTGAAAGAACATAATTTGCGATTAATCCTCAAAAAATATTTCAATATGTCAGGTTTTGAGAAATATTTCCCGGAATACTCCTCAATTCGATAACACTTTTCCTTTTTATCTTCCTTAAGATACATTGCACCGTAAAAACCCAATGCCTCTGTCAATGTATTTACACAGATTTTATATATATCGGGCAGTTCCACCGCCGAAGCAATTTTTTGGCTGAAATTGTTCATTATTTCAAGCCTTCGGTTGTTTTCCACAAGTATGTTTTCCATACGCTTCTGCTCAGTTACATCCCTTATGATTGCCTGCAAACTTATACCTTGCGGGGATTCCAGCACCGGCGTGAATTTTATCTCGGCCTGGATAAATGAACCGTCCTTCTTTCTTAACGGAATTTGCATTAACTGCTCGCCTCTTACTTCAACTGTTTGCCTGAGTTTTTCGTAATTAAATGCATAAGCATAGCTTTCTTCAACAATATATTGAAAAGGCCTTCCTTCGATTTCATGGCGCCTGAACTTTAAGATATCCCTGCATGCACGGTTTGCATAAGTTATGTTTCCATGGCTGTCAAGTGTGAGAACAATATCCGGAATGTTAATCACAAGGGAGTGGTATCGTTGCTCCGATTCATTAAGCTTTTCCATCAAAGCCTGTAATTGGGCATAGGATGCATCCAGTTGTTCATAAGCATCTTTCAGCCTGCTGTCAATCTGATTGGTTTCTTTAATTTGATCATTGAGCTCTTTGACCTGCCTGCGAATGTCCATTGATATTTCATGGATAGCCCGGTTAATATCGGATACAACCGGAAATGATGTTTTTATTTCGCTCTCCATCAGTTCTTTGTCGTTATTGATGTTATTAATCAGCTCAAGGGATCTGTTAAGTTCTTTGAATAAACTGTCATACCTTATTGTTAAAAAAACTACGAAAATCAAAGATGTTATGGATAATGCCAGAAGTATGTTGCATGTTAAGGGCGTGAAAAAAGTGAAATGTAAATTTTCATTTAAATAAGAGAAGACAAACCATAGAATAATAAAAATAAAGAAAAAAGCAATAAAACATGTAATACGCAAGTTGCCCTTTTTATTTTTGTCCATAAGCTTTAACCACCTGATATAATCTAATTAATCGTCCAAATGTATTATCGGTCTTTTTCGGTGATTTCAAAACATTTTAACAAATTTTATTGCTTAAAACAGGACAAATATATTAAAATTTCATAAATTGCGTTGAACAGGGAAAAGAGAAAATGCAACGTGATGAATTAATAAGCAATTCATAAGATATGTATCGTGCACCTGCCGTCGACATACAACTACGAACGGTACCTTGGTAAAGAGCTCGGACTAGGCACCCTCGCGGCACATCCAGCTAACTGCTTACCGCTGCTTCCTTCCGGACCTGACGGGGTTCACAGCCTTGAATTGCGCAAGACCCAATCTTCATCGCCCTTCAATCAGGGCCCTGATTTCACAGTTATATGCCTCGGGCAGGAATTCAACCCTGCTATAGCGGGTTGCAGGTACAGGGCACCGCTACCTCCCCGTCTAGCACGATATTCTAATTATACTGGAACAGGAACCATCTTTCAAGAGGTTAGTATTGGATATATGTTTGCAAAAAATAATGCAAAGTACCATATATACCATAATCATGATACAATAGACAATAAGCACTGTTATTCAAACGTTAAAACAAAGGAGTGAATGGGATGCCGGACATATCAATGCAGGATAGAAAATGGCTTGACTCGGTATGGGAAAACATATCGGTCAAGATGAGCAGAGTTGCTGATAATACAGGCGATATAATACCTTATACAACAATCGGCGGCAGGTTCAACGACAAGTTTGAAGAAGATCCGACCTGGTGGACCAATGGCTTCTGGCCCGGAATAATGTGGCTTATGTATATGGGAACAAAAGACGGAAAATACCGGGAAAAAGCAGAAAAAGCAGAACTTCGCCTGGATAAGGTACTTTTCGGACTTGACGGAAGTTTTGAAGGACTGCATCATGATGTCGGCTTTATGTGGCTTTTATCAAGCGTCGCAAACTACAGGATCACAGGCAATTCAAAATCCAGGATCAGAGGATTAATAGCTGCAAATTATTTGGCTTCACGTTTTAACATAAACGGTGGTTTTATCACCGCCTGGAACGGTAAAGAGCGCGAGGGATGGTCCATAATAGATACCATGATGAATCTCCCTCTGTTATACTGGGCCTCGGAAGAAACAGGTTACAGCCGGTTCCGCAGGATTGCAGAAGCTCATGCCGATAAAACTGCCGAAAATGTAATCCGTCCTGACGGCTCTGTGATTCATATTATAGAATATGATGTGGATACAGGTGATGTTGTTAAAACTTATGGCGGCCAGGGTTATGATACCGGTTCTTCATGGTCAAGGGGTCAAAGCTGGGCAATTTACGGCTTTGCATTATCTTACCTGCATACCGGAAAAACACTCTATCTGGATACAGCCAAAAAAGTAGCCCATTATTTTATTTCCTGCATCCAGGACAGCTTCATCCCAACCGTAGATTTCAGAAGTCCCGATACGCCGGTATATATTGATACTACAGCCGGTGCAATTGCCGCCGGCGGAATGATTGAAATTGCCAGACACGTACCAGTTTATGAAAAGAAACTGTATTTAAACAGCGCGCTAAAAATTCTTAAGTCGCTGGAAAAAGAGCAATGTGACTGGACAGACAAAACAGACTCCATTTTGCAAAACGGATCAGAATCGTATAACAAAGGAATACATAAAAGTATCATTTACGGTGATTTCTATTTTATAGAAGCCATCCTGAAGCTGAGAGAAACTGGTATCTGCCTGTGGTAATTATAATAAAGAGAGCCAAAAGGCTCTCTTTCTACTGTTCCATATGCTTTCCTAAAAAAGTTGCGGCCGATTGTGCCAGTTTTGTCTCAACATCACCCATCTTGGCATTGGGATCTGTTGATAAAACTATTACAGCTCCGATAGGATCACCTTCTGAAATTATCGGCGTAATAACTTGGGATGTATATTTGTCACTGGATTCATCACTTAAAATTGTAACTTTCGCAGAATCTGCAGAAGGTGCTACAAATGTGGTTTTTGACTCTATAATTTTTTCAAGTTCACTGCTCAGCGGTTTTTCAAGGAATTCCTTTTTTGATGCACCCGATACGGCAATAATGGAATCTCTGTCGGCAACACATATAATATGCCCACTTGTGTTATGCAAAGATTCAGCATATTCTGTTGCAAAATCACCTAATTCACCAATGGGGGAATATTTCTTTAAAATAACTTCACCTTCACGGTCGGTAAATATTTCTAATGGATCGCCTTCACGAATTCTCAAAGTCCGTCTGATTTCCTTGGGAATAACCACACGTCCTAAATCGTCAATTCTTCTAACGATGCCTGTCGCCTTCAAGGTCTATGCCTCCTTTCAATCTATAGAAATCTTACGTTCTTATTATGATTTGATCCTGTTGTTTTTATGCAAATATACCAAATATAAAAGACTTGGACCAAATGGTGGCTTTAATAGAAAGATCTTTTAATTGAAAGAGGATACGACAGGTTTATCTTTCAAAGGCTTTCTTGGTTATCCTGCTGAGATTTTTTTCATTCTTTACAAGGTTAAAGGCGGGATCATTTAACCATTCTTTTACAACATTCTGATAATATTCGTTAAGTTTATTGGCTTTCAATTCACTTCTGGCGAGTTCCTTTTTATCCTGAAATGTGCTTCTGTCTTCCAGCCTCATGATATGATATCCAAATTGGGTTTTAACAATTCCAGTATCTCCAATTCTGGCATTGAACGCCCACTCTTTAAACTCTGCGGCATATGGTTCGGAATATTTAAAGGTATAAACCCCGCCATTGTTTTTAGAGCCCGGGTCATCAGAATACTCCCTGACCAGCGCCGGCATGTCTTCACCATTCCTAATTCTTTCCAGAAGTTCTTCTGCCAGGTTCTTTTTCTGGATTTTCTGGTCGTCACTCATATTCTCTTCAACTGATATTAAAATATGACACACTGTTACATCATCAAGGTTTTTTCTGTTATCGAAATAGTATTTTTGAACTTCTTCATCCGAAACAGTTACAGCATCGCTGTTTTTTTGCATAAAATCATAGGAAAACCGGCTAACAAGCTGTGATTTCATCATCATGTCCTTAAACTGGGAAAGGGTTATTCCTATTTCATTTGTAACATAATTCCTGTTTTTGTCGTTTTCCAGCCAGCTGTTCAAATATTGATTGATTTCCTTGCGCTCTGAATCCGAAAGCTTGAATTTTGCCTGTTCTGCCTTGATTATTTGAACTTTGAATTCCTTTGCGTTTTCCAGGGCCTGATTCATAACAATTACTATGGGATCCTCCCCGTCAACTGCAGTTTCCCAAAGCTCTTTTTTTTCCTCATCACTGGTTACACCCGCTTCAGATTCGGTTACCTGTTTTTGGGCGCGAAGAAAAAAAACATATTCATAATTTTTTATTTTTTTACCTCCAACCTTGGCAACATAACTTCGTGAATCTATTACACAATAGGCAATCCCTGCTGCAATTACCACTGCAGTAAGTATTAAGGCCATTATTTTTCTCATATTTTAATCCACCTTTTGTGGCTTAAATATCTTAGATTTTGCTCAGATACCATAATTATAATCAATTATTCCTCCAACTGCAATTTATGAACGCCCTGTAACAGAATCTTAATATTGCCAAGAACCTCAGAAGGATTGAGTCCGTTTACCCTGTACGACAGGTAAGGTGTTTTGCCCGCTGAGAACATGAGCCTTCCTTTCTGCTCCTGCATAAGTTTTGACAGCAGTGGCAGCGGGAGTGCGGCTTGCTCCCTGAAATACAGCAGCACCATATCCCCTTTTTGCTTGATAATGCTAAATCCGCATCTTGCTGCAAGTTTCCTTACCAGGATCACCTTTATAAGGTTCGCTGCTTCGGCTGGAACATCACCATATCTGTCTATAAGTTCATCGTATACGTCCATAGCTTCTTCTTCAGTTTCCACTGCAGCTATTGTTTTATACATATCAAGCCTTGCCTGCTCATCGGGTATATAGTTTGAGTCCAGGTAAGCATGTACTTTTATGTCAACATTTACTTCAACATTATCGTCAGGTACCGATTCGCCCTTTAATTCCTTTATTGTTTCCTCCAGAAGCTTTACATAAGTGTCATAACCCACAGCTTCCATGTGGCCGTGCTGTTCGGGCCCCAAAAGGTTTCCTGCACCTCTTATCTGCAAATCCCGCATGGCTATTTTAAAGCCCGATCCAAATTCGGTAAACTCACGGATGGCTTTCAGCCTTTTTTCCGCAATTTCATTAAGTACTTTATCCTTTTTATACATCAGATATGCATAAGCCAGCTTGTTTGAACGCCCCACTCTGCCTCTTAGCTGGTACAGCTGGGCAAGCCCAAGCCTGTCTGCATCCTCCACAATTATGGTATTTACATTGGGCATATCTATTCCTGACTCTATAATTGTGGTACAGACCAATACATCAAATTCCCTGTTTATAAACGAAGTGATTATTTTTTCCAGTTGTCTTTCACTCATTTGACCGTGAGCATAACCCACACGTACCGGATGGAGCATTTCCTGCAATTTTGCCGCCTTTGTCTGGATTCCTTTAACACGGTTAAACAGGTAAAACACCTGGCCGTCCCGTGCAACTTCCCTCCTGACTGCATCAGCAATCACATCCTCATTATATTCAAGTACGTAAGTCTGAACCGGGTACCTGTGCTCGGGAGGTTGTTCAATTGTGCTTATATCCCTGATACCCGTAAGGGACATGTGCAGAGTTCTGGGGATGGGTGTGGCAGACAAAGTCAGAATATCCACCTTCGGATACAGGCTTTTTATTTTTTCTTTTTGCTCCACACCAAATCGCTGCTCTTCATCTATAATTAAAAGGCCAAGATCCTTAAAGCGTATTTCCTTGTTTAAAAGTTTATGGGTGCCGACTATCAGATCAATACGGCCTGTTTTCAGGTCCCTGATGATTTTCTTTACTTCACTGTCGGTCCGGAAACGGCTTAACATTTCAACAGTGATTGGGAATTGTGCAAAACGCTTTTTAAAATTTTCATAATGCTGTGCGGCCAGAACGGTTGTAGGAACCAGAAAAGCCGACTGTTTTCCGTCCATCGCCGCTTTAAAAACCGCGCGCAATGCAACTTCTGTCTTTCCATAGCCCACGTCGCCGCAAAGCAGGCGGTCCATAGGTTTTTTCGACTCCATGTCTGCCTTAATTTCTTCGGTGCATCTTAGCTGATCCCTTGTCTCCTCCCACTCGAAAGCCTCTTCAAATTGCTTTTGCCAGACAGTATCGGGTGAAAAAGCATGGCCTTCCATTGCAGCACGCTCGGCTTCAAGGCGGATCAAACCCTCTGCAAGTTGCTTCAGCGATTCTTTTACTTTCTTCTTTTGCTTTGTCCATTCTGCTCCGCCGAGTTTGTTTATTTTAGGATTTTTTCCTTCTGTGCCTATATATTTTTGAATCAAATCCATCTGCGTTGTGGGGATATATAATAACCCGCCATCGCGGTATTCAATCTTCAGATACTCATTCTTCGTCCCGCCCACGGTAAGGGATTCAATTCCCCTGTAAATACCTATTCCATGAGTCTGGTGAACTACGAAATCCCCAACCTCCAGGTCGGTGAATATCTTTATTTTCTTTCCGCTGCGAAACTGGGGGCTTACTCTTGCCTTTTTTTCTGCAATAATATCGCTTTCACATAATACAGCCCATTTAATATCAGGGTATATGAAACCATTTCTCAAATGGCCTGTCTTTATCACAACACAGGGCAGGTCACTGTCAGGATATTCCGAATGAACCCTGATGCTATCCTCTTCCAGTATACTTTTCAGCCCTTCTTTCCTTTGTTCTGATAAAGCCTGTATTGTTACCTGATACCCTTTGTCAAGCCAGGACTTTATGTCCTTTTTTAGTTCTTCCAGGCGGCCGCCGTACGGTTCTATATTATTTCCACGAAGAGAGTATTGTCTTTTAACATCTGTAAGTGCTTCACCATCATCAAGACTGTTAAGATACACAGTCTGAAGGCGGGCAAGTTTTTTCGGCAGATCTTCAGGATCCAGGTACATTGAATATGAACCCGGCAAAATCATACCTTTTTCCAAAAGGATATCACATTGCCTGTGGTGTTCTTCAATAACATTTGCAAGCCGTTGTTTTAATCTTGCCACATCTTCAATAAACAGTACTTCGTCTTTACCCGCATACTGAAGAATGGTATGTCTCTCGTTGTAAAAATACGGAATGAACTTGTCTATACCTGCAAAGTATTCAGAATTTCTCAGTTTTTCAATATAGAAGCCGAAATTTTTGCTAAGCAGGCTGACAAGCTCTTTATCCCCGGATTGGGCCATTATTCTTGAAAGTTCGGACTGAACCCTGTCAGCTATAGCTGTGGCCTGCTCTTTTGTGAAGATAAACTCTTTTGCCGGAAGCACATCAAATTGCGTGATGCTCTCAACAGATCTTTGAGTTTCGGGATCAAAAACACGCATTGAATCAATTTCAACATCAAACAGTTCAACCCTGACAGGGCTTTGCATCTGTACAGGAAATATGTCTATAATGCCGCCCCTTACTGCAAACTGTCCCGGCCCCTGCACCTCTTCTTCGCGTTCATAGCCCATTCTTACTAGCACGGAAACAAGCTGATCCAGTTCCACTGCATCACCTGTTTTAAAGGACAGCCTGTAAGAAGTGAAATCTTCAGGAGGCATAAAAATGTCAAGCAATGACTCGCATGACAGCACAACAATATCATAATCCTTTCTGAGAATGCGATCGAGGATTTCTATTCTCTGATGCGCCTGATCATTGCTTTTGGCTTCCACATCGTAAAGCATTTTTTCCCTGAAAGGGAAGTACAGCACCTTTCCATCGGACATGCCTTCAAAACTCCGGAATGCATTTCGTGCCTGCAAATCGTTGGCGGCAATATAGAAAATTTTCCTGTCTGTCCGGGTGACAGCTGAATAAACCATGTGATGCCTCTGGGTGTCCATAAGGCCATTGATTGAAATACTGAAACCCTGTGAGATATCTGTTTTTATTTCACGAAACTTGTCCCAGTTATTAAATCTGCCGTTGTTCATCAGACATAACCTCAAGCTTTTGTTATTTCCCATTAAACTTACTCATCGCCATGTCAATTCCATTAACTATTATTTCCTGAACTGACAAGGCAACTTTTTTTATGGTTTCATCCATTACCTGCTGCTCGTCATTGCTCAACCTGCCCAAAACGAACGACACTAAATCCTGCGGAGGTTCAGGCTTGCCTATGCCGATTCTTATACGGGGAAACTCTTCTGATCTTAACTGGTACAGTATGGATCTCATACCATTATGGGTGCCGGCGCTTCCCCTCGGACGAATGCGAATTGCTCCCAAATCAAGATCTATATCGTCATATATTACCACAAGTCTGTTCAGATCCAACCTGTAATAATCAACTATTTCCCGCAGCGATTCACCGCTGTTGTTCATATATGTCTGCGGTTTTACGAGCAGAACTTTTTCACCCTCAATAAGACCTTCGCCTATGAGGGCTTTAAATTTTATTTTAGTAACGGGTATGCGATAAAGCAAGGATATATAATCAACGCATTCAAAGCCGATATTATGCCTGGTTCTTTCATATTGCCTTCCCGGATTGCCGAGGCCTGCGAAAACAAACATCAAACATCCCCCTTATACTATTTGAAGTATACCACAGCTTATTATTTTTGCAACTCACATAAAAAATCAACGGGTGGAAAAAATAACCCGTTGATTTTTATTTTATATCAAAGTTTGATTGTTTAAATATAGAAATTATTGTTGTGTAAACAGGGTTGATATGGAAATATCACCATAAATTCTTTCTATGGCCTCTGCAAATACATCGGCAACCGAAAGAACGGTAATTTTGTCTATTCTTTTTTCTTTAGGCAGTGGTACGGTATTAAGTGTAACCAGTTCCTTTATGGGTGAATTTTTAATACGCTCAATAGCCGGCCCTGACAATACCCCGTGGGTACAGCAGGCGTAAACTTCCTTCGCACCTATATCTGCCAATGCATTGGCAGCATTTACTATTGTACCTGCGGTATCTATTATATCATCAACGAGTATTGCCAGCTTACCCCGCACATCACCAATGATATTCATAATCTCACAAACATTGGCTTTCGGACGTCGTTTATCAATAATTGCCAAAGGAGCCTCAATTTTTTCGGCAAACTTTCTGGAGCGTGAAACACTGCCTATATCCGGCGAAACAACAACTATATCTTCGCTGTTGTTGAACTTCTCCTGAATATATTTTGCAAGGATTGGTGCCCCCAGAAGATGATCAAGAGGAATATCAAAGAACCCCTGAAGTTGGGTAGCATGCAAATCCATTGTTAAAACCCTGTCAGCCCCGGC
>Ga0134104_1000939_pt1 | contig 29128 bp, 26 predicted proteins | sample 15_3_2metaG_FD_94455 | JGI IMG/M metagenome (GOLD analysis project Ga0134104, IMG submission 94455) | Switchgrass degrading microbial communities from high solid loading bioreactors in New Hampshire, USA - 15_59_3.3_214_A2 metaG | ecosystem: Engineered > Bioreactor > Semi-continuous > Anaerobic...
CGGATATTCGGATATCGCTAAATTCAGCAATATTTATACACTTCCTGCCGGAATGACAAACATAAGTGCTGATGCAAAAGGAAGCGCTGCAATATGCTATGCCCTTGAAATACTTCCGGTTAAAAAAGGTAGCGCTTTTGACGGCAGTTCAAAAGTAACCTGGGCAGAAGCTGCAAGCTCGCTATATAAGGCTCTGAAGTTTATTAAATAATAAAGAAGCTATACTTTGAATAAAATTAATAAAATAAGACTAATAAAAATAATCAGGTAATATACAGGTAATAAATAAGGGCAGAAGCCTTACAGGTTTCTGTCCTTTGTTTTAACATAAGAAAAACAAAGTATGATATTATAAAAAATATGATATTATTAAAAATGTAGTTATATATAGTGGCCTTATGGAATTAACTTCAGGAAGCCAATATGACAGTTTACAATAGAATAAACCGGCAGGGTTGTTGATAATGAAAGATAGATTAGTCGAATATTGCAGAGCTTTGAATATTGAATATGTGGGGATTGCTCCACCAGGCCCATACCTTGATTTTGAAAAGGTATGGATCAAGCAGATTGAAAAAGGGCATATAAGTGATTTTGAAGAAAAGGACATAAAAAAAAGAGTTTATCCGGACATGGTTCTTGAAGGCACAAAGTCTGTAATAGTCTGCCTTTTTCCCTACTTTACAGGAAATGTCCAGGAGGCCAACCTGTCTAAATATTCCTATAGCCTTGATTATCACACAATAATTAAAAATAAGCTTGAGGCAATAGGAAAATTCCTTGAAGCAAATATACAATGTTTCAGGTACAAGTCTTTTGTTGACGACGGACCGTTTAGCGACAGATACCTCGCCTGGAAAGCAGGATTAGGCTTTTGGGGTATAAATAACCACATAATAACAGATAAATATGGTTCGTATGTGTTCATAGGATATCTATTAAATAACTATCCTTTTGAGCCGGACAAACCTCAGGACAGAACCTGCCGTCAATGCTTTGATTGTGTTAGAAAATGTCCTGGGCAGTGTATTCTGGGAGATTTTACAATAAACCCACGAAAATGCAAGTCTTATATAACTCAAAAAAAGGGGGCTTTATCTGCTACGGATATTGAAATTCTAACCAAACACAGTTTGATTTGGGGATGTGATGTCTGCCAGGATGTTTGCCCGCATAATAAAAATGTTAAAACTACCGAAATAGAAGAATTCAGGACAAACCTGATGTACAGGCTCGAATATGATGAACTAAAGCATTTATCAAATAAAGAATTTATGAGAAAATATGGGGACAGGTCCTTTAGCTGGAGGGGTAAAGGTATCTTGCAAAGAAATTATGAAATAATATTGTCAAAATAATATTATCGAAATAATAATACCAAAATAATACAGTCCTTTTTAAATGTACATATATTAAAATATACTACCCTTTAATAGCTTCTTAAGGTAAATTAAATGCCTTAAGGTAAATAACTTAAGGTAAATAACCTAAGCTAAGCCCTTAAGGCAAATAACTTCAAGTAAATAGCTTCTTCAGGTTTTCCCTGAACGGCGGCCTTACGATACCCTTCTCTGTTATAATACCCGTAATGAGCTCATTAGGAGTAACATCAAATGCAGGATTATATACATTTACTCCTTCCGGTGCGATTTGGTAACCCAATCCGAAAATTATTTCTTTCTTATCCCTTTCTTCTATCGGGATTGCATTCCCATCAGGAATACTCATATCTATAGTGGATGTTGGACCAATAACATAAAAGGGAATGTTATGGTACTTGGCGAGCACTGCAACACTGTATGTACCTATTTTATTGGCCACATCACCGTTTGCAGCTATCCTGTCACAACCTAAAAATACTGCCTGAACCCATCCGTTTTTCATTACTGTAGCAGCCATGCTGTCACAGATCAGTGTTACATCCACCCCTGAATGGTACAGCTCATAAGATGTCAGTCGCGCTCCCTGAAGCAACGGTCTTGTCTCGTCAGCATATACCTTAATATTCATACCTCTTTCTTTTGCAAGATATATGGGAGCAAGGGCAGTTCCATACTTCGAAGCCGCAAGAACGCCGGTGTTGCAGTGTGTCAGGATACTCATGCCGTCTTTGAGAAGTGTCAGGCCATGTTCTCCTATTTGCCTGCACATCATTATGTCTTCCTGCTTTATTAGATCCGCTTCATCTTTTATCATTTTGCAAATTTCATCTATAGGGCGATCCTTATTCTCAACGACCTTTGCATCAATCCGGTCAAGAGCCCAGAAAAGGTTTACAGCTGTCGGTCTCGATTTAGCCAGGTACTCCTTGTCTTTCTTAAAATCTTCATAAAATTCCCGGAATGATGTTTTACGGGCAGCTTTTGATGAAAGAACAAGGGCATATGCCGCCGCAACACCTATAGCCGGTGCCCCTCTGACCTTCAACGCTTTTATTGCATCAAAACAGTCTTCTACATTGTTCATTTTGATATATTCCAGGCTTGAAGGCAATTTGTTTGTGTCCAGAATATACATTTCATCATTTTCATATTTAACAGTGTGCAGATCCAAAATCTTTTCCATTGACATATTCGTTTCCTCACCTTTTTTATTTTTTCGCCCTGTTTTTTCATTATATTTAATTGTAATACAATGTTTATAAATTCTCAATGTGTCATTCCTGCACTCTTCCAATTGTACTGCCACACCGCGGGCAGCTTTTCAGTGAAAGGGGAATCTCCAATCCGCATTCTTCAAGAAGTCCACCATTTGTGAGGATTTCCCCTGCAGATCCGTCTGACATGATTCTGCCGTCTTTAAGCACAATAACTCTATTGCATACTTCATACACCATATCAAGGTCATGACTTGTTATTACCTTGGTATGTTCAAAACTCTTTAGCAGATTTATCACTTTTCTTCTGGATTTAGGGTCAAGTGAAGAAGTCGGCTCATCCATTATTAATATATCCGGCTGCATTGAAAGCACAGTTGCTATCGATACTGACCGCTTTTCTCCTCCGGACAGTTTAAAAGGCGCTCTGTCTTTCAAATGGGATATGCCAACAACTTCCAATGCATAATTTACCTTTTTTACTACATCCTCTTCATCCATCTTGTAATTGCGAGGCCCAAAAGCTACATCATCATAAACGGTTGTCATGAACAACTGATCGTCAGGATTCTGAAAAACCATGCCCAGCCTTTGGCGTATCATAGGCAACGTCTTTTTAGTAACATGAATGTCACCCACTAAAATTTCCCCTTGACAGGCGAAGACAATTCCCATCATCAGCATAAGCAACGTAGATTTCCCTGCCCCATTGGCCCCTATAATTCCCACTGATTCCCCGTGCCTTATGCAAAACGAAACGTCGTTTATTGCCTTGTTTCCATCCGGATATGTAAAATGAACATTTTTAAACTCAAGTTTATGATGGCTCATCTGTTAATTACTCCTTATTTATTACTATCTAATTACTCCTTTCAGCATCGACTCTATCAATAGAGGTATATTATATATTTTTGCTATGACAAAAAACAAGGTCCAGCAAAGTAAATGTACGTAATCCCCGGTTTTCAACCTTGCATAGTTTCCGGTATTATATTCACCGGTAAATCCTCTAAGGCACATGGCTTGATAAACGCGCTGTCCTCTGTCATATGTTCTTATAAGCAACTGTCCGACCAAAGACCCCCATGCACTCCTTTGAATGCCCTTTTGCATAGGAGCTCTTAATGAATAAGCTCTTACAGTCCTTGCAACCTCCTCAATCAAGATAGAGATGTAACGGTATGTCAGTAAAAGCTGCAGGACAAATATTTTCGGTATTTTCAACATTCTCAATGCTGCAGCAATCTTATCCATTCCTGTTGTTGCGATTAATAAAATACCGGCTGCTATTGTTAAAACACTTTTTATAAGAATAGAAAAAAATGATACCCATCCTCCTGATACAGCAACTCCGCTAATTACCAGAGTCTGCTTGTCAAATAAAGGATTCAGTATCCCTATTCCTATGACAAAAGGCATAGCAATTACAATTCTTTTCAAGAAGGGAATTGCCGGAATATCAGAGAGCATAAAAATAATTACAGGATATAAAAAGAACGGCATAAGTCTGATAACCTCATACCTGTCAAAAGATATCACAAATACTAAAAAAATAAGTGTGACCAGAACCTTGACAAGGGGGTGCATTCTATGCACAGGTGTTTCCTTCCTCGCAAGGCCGTCTAAAAGCCTTAAGTTGTATAACGAATTCATTAAATCCGGCATAGGATTCCTCTCCCGGTAATTATGCAGCTTCTCTCATCTTTTTCTTTTTTACAAAGCCTATTATTAAGCCTATAAAAACACACAAAGCAAGGGTCAGGGCGCCGCCGGCAATCCCTGAGACAGAAGTCTCTGGACTAACTGCAGGCCATGCCTCTTCTTCAACAGGAACCTCTCCGCTTTTTTCCATGACACTGTCATCTGCTTTAAACTCATAGTCAGGCAAAAACGCAGTCTTTTCCTGTATTTTTGAAAGAATATCATGAATCTCGCTTGAAGTATCCGATTCATTATTTGAAGTCTCCAATTCCATTCTACCTGTAACTTTTAATATAGACCACTCCAAGCCGTCAGGATTGCTTGATGCAAACCAGGACAGAACTCCCCCAATAATAATTGTTGCAATAATCAGGCTCACAAGAACCTTTTTTATTGGAACATTTCCACAGGATTTTCCCGGAGAATATGTCCCAATATTTTCTTGCTCCGCAGAATATCTTTTAATGGTTTCTTTTTCATTATAAGATGCCTCAATAATTTCTGGCCTGGCTTTCCAGACGAAAACAACAACAGCTGAAGTAATGAGACCCTCAACTATCCCTATTGCCAGGTGGATTGGCAGCATAAGCATCAGGAATGCCGAAAAAGGCAGTTCCGTTTTCCCCGATAGCAAGGTCTCAAGTACCACACTAAATGCTCCAAGTTGAAGCCCAACAATTGAAGAAATTACCGAAGCGCCAAAAATCCTTCCGGAATTAATTCCTTTCAGCATTAAGCGTTTATAAATTAGCGGATATACTATGAAGCATGTATAAAAACCAAGGTTGAAAACATTGCACCCAAATGCCAGCAATCCCCCATCTGCGAAGAATAACGCCTGGATGAACAAAACTGATGCCATAGTTAAGAATCCAGCATATGGTCCTAAAATAACAGCAAGCAGCATACCTCCCGCCAGATGGCCGCTAGAACCGGTTCCGGCAATAGAAAAGTTAATCATTTGCGCTGCAAAGACAAAGGCACCCATTACTCCCATTAGCGGAATCTTTTTTTCGTCTATATCATTTTGAATTTTTTTTACTGAATATGCTGCCACTCCTGCAGTCGCAGCTAACATGGTTCCACCTACAGCAGGTGAAATCAAAGCATCTGCCATGTGCATTTTGTCAGCTCCTTTATGTACAATTTATAAAAAAGCCCATAAAGGGATATCTCAATCACAGTCCCTTCATGGGCTTAATTCATATCATCTCTAAAGTAATAGCATGCATTGAAACCTTCTTAGTTTCATTTACTAAAAGTTAATATAGCATAGAACACAATCTTTTTCAATTAATTAAATAATAATTTCACAGCCGGGACCTGGACAAATTTTAAATCAGCTTGTTGTTCCAGGTAATAAGATGGCATTGTGGAGAGTTTCAGAGCTAGCTTTGCAGAGAGCTTAAGAGTCAGTTTCGTGGAGAGCTTCAGAACAAGTCTTGTAGAAAGCTCCGGAGCCGGTTTTTTTAGCTCTTAAGCCGGGAACTCCCGCTACGAAATTCTGGCACAACAAGTAAAATTGTGCGGTTTTTACAGAGTTTTCACTCATTTTACTGCCAGTCTTTCCGGAAAATTTGCCAGCAGTAACTGCAATTAATAATACAGCGCCCTTAACAATCATTTGCCAAAACTCATTAACCCCTAATAAGACCATACCATTTGACAGCACGCCAATTGTGAGAACTCCAATGATAACACCCAGGATTTTACCCTCATCACCGGTAATACTTATACCGCCTAATACGCAGGCAGTAATAATATCCATTTCGTAACCGGTACCTGCGCCGGGCTGGCCGCTGTTTACACGTGACAGAAGTATTATGCCGGTTAATGAGCCTAAGAAACTTTGTATGGCAAATACAATATATTTAACCTTTGTAGGTATTAAACTCTAATGAATATTGGACAGGTAAATTCAAAGCTGAGACAGAGAGGAGAAAATTACGTGAGGTATAGGGATATCCTTGATAAAATTGACACCAAATTAGTTAACTACTTTGGCAATTATTGCGAGGTACGCTCCCTTGAGTTTTTTATTGCCTGGGAGGCATATACTGAATACCCTGTGATCGGAAAGCTTCTCAAGAAATTATATAACTATTTTTGTAAATATTATGCAGGTTTTATTGTTCCACAAGACGGCTCGCTTTCTCGAGGTGTAAGAATCATGCCCTATGAAAGCATATTGGAACTAATTAAAAGAGCCAAGGTCGGCAGGATTTGGCCCTGCTCCTGTGAATCCTTCAGAGCAACTGAGAGAGATAACATACCACGTGCAACCTGTATGTTTATTCCAGAAGTCACCGTCCTTGATGATATTGCCACTAAATACTCTAATTCTGATTGGATGCCTGGGGAAGAAATTTTTATTCCTGGAAGAATGTAAAGATGCAGGTCTCGTTCATCAGATAATGTGTGTTTCTTATCCCTTTGGATGGAAAATGTATGTCATTTGCAACTGCGATTCTCATGCTTGCGTGCCAATGTATCTGAAAGTGCGCTATGACATTCCATTTGTAAGAAGTTCCGGATTTGCCTGTGTTGAGGAGGACTTGTCCGAATGTACGCTCTGCCTGAATTGTGTAAAATGCCGTCCGTTTCAAAGCAAAACAATAATGACGGTTTCTTTTACTGCCATAATTGGGGACAGTTCTCAACTTTTCTCAACCTTTACATCACTCTTCCCCAGAATTTTATTATGATTTATTGGCATAATAAAAAAGGGTGATGTAATGTTATTTGTAATTTTATTTGCTTTAATTCTAATGTATGTTTTTCAGTTTATTTTGAAAACAGCTGCACAAATTGCATACAGTATTAAAATAAATAACATCCTGGAAAGCATTAATGACAAAGACGATTTTATGGAAATAGGTTTCAGGGATTTTGTATACCTCATGATGGAAGTATTCAGAAGAAAAGGATATAAGGTCAGAATGACCGATAAATGCGGGGAAGAGGGTAACGGCCTTATACTGAACAATTTACAGTATGTTGAAGTAATAAAATTCCCATTAGATAAAAAGATTGAAGTGGAAACTGCAATGAAACTGGCAAGATGCATGCAGTTGAATTCAATTTACAGGGGAATGATTATAACTATGGGAGACTTTAAACAAAATACCAGATCCTTCTGCCATAAATATGTCATTGAATGTATAAACGGTGATAAGGTTCTTGAAATGTGCAAGGAAGTACAGAAACGTAGGCCAGCGCTGGAAAGCAACCAGCCTCTCTGACTCTTTCCGCATCAACTGAATTAATAAAAGCCAACGCAATGCGGTTAAAATATAAATTTTACATGAAAATTATTAATTGCTTAGTTCCTAGTCCCGGTTGTTAGGCAGGAATGGGATTATCCTTTGAGCGAAACTTGGCATTGTCATAGTTTGAAGCCATACTCGTCCAGGTCCTGTAAGTTTTGATAGAAACAGTCCCTCACCACCGAAAAGAATATTTTTAAAGCCTTTAACAACCTCTACTTCATATCTCACACTTTCTTCAAAAGCAGCTATATTTCCTGTGTCGACTTTAACAATTTCCCCTGGGGCAAGAACCTTTTCATAACACGTACCGTCAATTTCAAAGAAAGTATATCCTCTGCCACTCAATTTTTGCAGAATAAACCCTTCGCCGCCGAAAAGGCCGGAACCAATATTTTTAGTGGTATACATGCTCAGCTCTACCGTTGGTTGCGCACATAAAAAAGCATTTTTCTGAATAATAACACTTCCCTTACTGATATCAACAGCAACTATAGATCCAGGGAAGGTAGATGCCAATGTAATTTCAGCACCATCTGCCTGTGCGGTATATGTTGCCATAAAGAGCGACTCACCAGATAACATTCTGCTAAGTCCCTTGAATAAGCCACCTCTCATATTCGTTTCCATTGTAATATTGTCCGTCATCCAGGTCATTCCACCTGACTGGGTATAGATACTTTCACCTTTATCAAGTGTAATGGCAACAGCCGGCAGGTTTCCTCCATAAATTTTATACCTCATATTTAACCTCCAATTGAAATCATATTCTATGAATTATTATAACAATCATTACTTATTCTGTCTGTCCTTATATAAAGCATCTAATCTGCATGCCAGCATTCAACAAAACCCTCATTATCAAAATGAAAAGCGCATAGGTCCTGTTCATCCGTTCAACCAGCGGCCATTGTCTGCTTGTTGATTACATATCATTCATGATCCGGCCACATTCATGTTATGGTCAGATTTCCATTGCATATTTCTCATGTCCTTCATCCTCGCTTTATGTAAAATCAAGTTCGGTGTTCAGGTCATATAATAAACATGTTTCTCCTTTGGAAACAACCTAACAAAGTCTGTTGCCATATCTATCGAACATTCTGTCTGAAGCGATCAATATTATATCTATAATCCACCAGAGACCAAGACCGGCAACTGTAATAATTTTTAAAAATCCTGAAGTTTTTTTCCCAAGGTAAATTCTATCAAAACCTGGTAATAGTATTGCCAGAATAAGTGCTGTTGTTTTACTCTTCACAATACACTCCCCCTATTATGTTAAAATAGAACAATCTGTATATTAATGCCTCTTTAATAAATTCCGTTTTAATAAATTAAATACTTAATTCTATATTATGGTAATACTTGAAAAAATTACTATTCAGTAGTGGGAGGACGCATTTCCTATAAAGATTCTTTGTGCAATGAAAGTTGTAGATTTTTCATAGAATAGTACATAAAATAGTGCCATATTGTTTCTATTTGGATTTATTTGTATTTAAATTTGTTTCTTTGAATATTTCCCTGAATATTTTCAGTTCCCCTGCTTTAGTTGCGGCCTACACCCTCCTATTTAGCTCCAGTTTTTTACATACATTTTAAATATAACATATACAGCCTTTACCATTATGTTCAGATAGTCAGTACTCTCCGCATTGGACACCCTTTCTGCAACTAAATTGAGAGCTTCAGTTTCCTGTTCAGTAAAAGAACCAACAAGATATTGCTATGATTTTTCTAAATTTTGATACTATCCTTTTCCATATAAAATAGCAGTCTATTTACATAAGCTGTCTGTGTAAATAAAAGTTTCAGTGATTCAAGCCTGTCCAATCGAAAATATGCCTGGTAAACAGCTTTCTTAATATAGTATACCAAAAATTTCTTGAATAATAAAGGCAAACTCGCTATAGATTTTGGATCTGGTTTTTTTCAAATATTAAATGTCCTCTGCCTGTACGTGTATTTTGAACAGCTGTTTTAAAATTCTTCATTAACTTATTTATATCTGTTTCTTTATATCTGTTTCCCCTGAAATATTTCCGGTAATTTTATATCAATAAATTATGTATACAGGCTATCTGTTATTCCGCTACCGTTATGCATAGAGATGCCTATGTGCACTTTAGCATTGTTTTTTAGCGTTGTCTTCTTTAACATTGTATTTCCGGAATTTTAATTCTGTTCTGAATTCTGGAGTAACCCGTTAAGAGAAAGAATAGCGTAAAGATATGAGAGTTTTCAGAAAGACCGTCTACCCATTTGTTTGCTTCGCGAACAGGCAGTAGCACAAAAAAATATGCAAGCAGAGCTTGCATATTAGTTCCATGTTTTAATTACCATGATTTAATTTCCATGGCTTAATTACCATGTTTTAATTGCCATGTCTTAATTGTCATGTTTTAATATGCCACGTTGCGGCTTCCGGGAATAATTCCCGCAAGACCGCAACGGATAATAATAACTGAAAGCAGGGTAAAAAGTGCACCGTGATACCACTTTACAATTCCAAACGCAGTACCAAACGGCTGCTCTGACAGACACTTTCATTCTTCTATCTTATATATCTTCCTTTACCCTGAGGATTTCTTTTTGAATAATCTTTCCGGTTAACAGTATATTTAATAGGTTTGCCGGAACTCCTCCAGGTTATAGGATTAGCTTTAACTTAGCTTTAACTTTTAACTCCCGTACATTCTACATTCTACGGGAACGGACTTTGTAAAAGGGGTAAAACATACTGTGTTAGGGGTTTTACAGTATTATTGGTTCTATCGTTATCAGGGATTTCCTGCCGGCGCACCTGTTAGGACACTGGTGGCAGACATCTTTATTACATTACCTCAAAAATCCTACAAATAGTATTTTTTCACGCATTTTATCTTAGAAAGTGTCCTTCTCAAGAGCATATTAGCTCTATCTCTATTTAAAGCAAAACAGTACTTAATGGCTTATTTCAGTTTTGGTATAGTCCATCCGGTATAGTTCATGTTATAAATTTTCTGTTATTTATCATATTTTATTCTCTGATATTTATCATGTTTAAAGCCATATTAGGAATAGTTCCATTCTTCATACAATATAAAAATCATCCCTGCTTTCGAATCTCTTATTTGCAATTGTTTTCAAAAGCTACTGTCTCAAGAGTTTTATTTACACTATGAACAGCGTTATTGAGTAGCCCTTTGCGTTATTGTGCCTGGTGGCTTCGTATTCTGCAAACAAGTAAATGCATTTGTCCACCTAAGAACGGTATAAATTTAATTCTATAAGAGCTTAACAAACATGAATTGTGCTTTGAGCACTTTAACATTATTCTTGCGAAAGTCTGATATTATGTATGAAGCAAGAGTTCAGAATGTTTAAGATAAAAACAGTTCAATGTGTTGTATCTTTTAATCCTGGTTTTAACATCAAGATTATCAACTAATGCATCTATTACTATAACTGGGTTATCCTTCCGGCCAATTATCTGTGCAATGGGGAAAGGAGTTATTGGTTTACGGCTATAGTATTCAATGTAGGCCATCCTGCCTCAATCTTTTCATTCAGTTCAGATAAAGTTTTCAATCCGCTAAGTGAATCATAGGCAGTAACACAGGAAGCTCCGGATGCAGCTGCCAGCTCGACACAACGTTTCCAGTGGAAACCGCATTGAACAGCATACAAGAAAGCAGCTATACTGGCATCTCCTGCACCGGTTCCGGAAACCACTTTCCCAGGATCAAAAGAAGGCTGGAAGTATTCAATATTCTCCCACTTCTCCAAAGTATCCCTAAGGCTATGTCCGACCTTGCCCAACTGTTCTCTGCTTCCGGTGCGCAGGTAAATACCATGCACCCCGCACTTAATCATAACCACTTTAGCTCCCCAGCCTATTAACGTATCCGCCAGACCTTTAATATACTCCTTCGTAATAACCTGCATTATATCGCCGTTTCCTGCTTTTTCTCTTAGTTTGTTATAACCTTCCCTGTCTATCATGAAAGATAATTCTTCCACACTGGGTGTGAAAAGATCAACATATGGTATCAGATTTTTAATTATACTATTCCAATCGGCCATAGCTGACTCAGATTTCTGATCGACAATAGCCATGTCAAGCGATGTCGAAACTCCCATTTCTTTAATAGTTTTAAAAATTTTAATACATTCAGCTGCTCTGTTTATATACATGTTGCGCATTGAAGGAGGATAGCCGAAATGGAAAATAGATGCATCTTTTATGATATCTAGATTCAAATCATCAATTCCAAAAGTATCGCTGGCCCCGGCGTCATGAATAAATATTCTGTCAATTCCCGGAACAGCAATTACTACTGAATACGCAGTGGAAACATCATCAGAAACTTTCACATAATCTGCAGCATCATATTCTTTTAGTGTATCAATTATTACACGGCCAAACATATCATTTCCAACCTTAGCCATCAACAAAACATCAGCGCCTAGCTTTTTCAAGCCAAGTCCAGTGTTCGCGACAACCCCACCGGTATGGACAGTGATGCCATCTGCCTTAATAATCTGACCAGGTTGGAATATGTCATCAACCTTTTTTACAGATATGTTTTTAATGATTGGTGTAATGTCAAGGCATATAATTCCTGCTACAACTATTTTTTTCGATTTCGTCTTCATATGTCATTTCCCTCAAAACTACATTTTAATCTATATCAATTACAAAATCTTTTTTATACTTCTCCACCCCAGATGCCGCTTCAAGTATTACATTTGAATATGGTGCAAGTTCTCCGGTACGGACTATAAACTTAACGTTCTTAGCAAGTTTCACCAGTTCTTCCTGTGGTACGCAAACAAATTCCTGATTCTTAAATAAACCTTTCAGGTAGTCTTTTCCTCCCTGGTTATAAGTACCCATTTCACTTGCAATTGTCACCTTTTGCACTACTATCTCAGATAAGACTGCCTCAAGGCACTGTTTGAGACTGGGAATATTAAAAGCCAGTGCAAGATCTACTCGCGTAACTTCCCGTGGTATAGGAAACCCTGCGTCACAGATTAAAAAGCTATCACCATGACCAAGACCGGCAAGTTCGCAGCTCAGTGTCTGATTAATCACTCCGCCTTTTTTCATTATTTAATCTCCTTTCCTGCAGCAAATAAAACATATGGAATAATATCGTGCTAAGCTTCCAGCGGTAAACGTCAGGTTAAAAAGTGGCTCGACATTATTCCATATCCGTTCAACTCATACAACTTAGAAATTCAAAAGTTTATGCAAGTTTGATTATACCTTTTACAACGTTCTGAGCATCCTTAATTACAGTTTCAAAGGCATTTTTACAATCTTCAAATTCAAATTCATGAGTCACAATTTGCCCGACATCTATAGAGCCATCAGCGATTGCAGCAATTGCCACCGGATATAAGTTACGATAGCGGAATACAGATTTAATGGTAAGTTCTTTTGTCATAACCAATGAGAAATTATAGTCAATTATATCCTGTGGAGCAAGACCTACAAGTACAATGGTACCTCCCCGTTTTGCAAAATACGGAGTCTGTTGGATTGTTTTTGCTGCACCGGCTGTTTCTATGACAACATCCGCACCGCGTTCTCCGAAGATTTCACGAATTCTTTCTTCTACGTTCTCTTCTTTGGCATTTATAACGTACTTGGCGCCCATTCTCTTTGCGAAATCCAATCTTTTCTGGAATAAATCCACAACAACTACCTCTGCAGCTCCGTATGCTTTGCAGGCCAATAATGTTACCAGCCCTATGCAACCTGAGCCAAGTATAACTACCTTATCGCCAAGTGTAACATTGCCCTGTTTTGCTGCATGAAGTCCTACTGCAAGAGGTTCAACAAGCGCGCCTTCCTTTGTGGATACATTATCAGGAAGTTTAAAGCAAAGGTCTGCAGGATGAGCTACATAATTTTGAAGCGATCCTTGCACCGGTGGTGTAGCAAAGAAAATAACATCCGGACAGAGATTGTATTTACCTTCCTTGCAAAATTCACATTTGCCGCAGGTAATACCCGGTTCAAGGGCAACCTTGTCTCCAACTTTAAGGTTTTTTACATCACTGCCAACTGCATGGACAACACCTGCTGTTTCATGTCCAAGAGTAAATTCGCCTTGAACTACATAATCTCCAATTCGTCCATGATCGTAAAAATGAACATCTGAACCACATATACCACAATACTCAATTTTTACGACAACTTCATTGGGAGCTGGCTCCGGTATGGGAACTTCTTTAAAAAACATTGTGTGTGTATCAGTCATGTATGCCGCAATATTTTTCATATCAATATCACTCCTTATTCGGATGTATAGCTACTTTTATAGCGTTTCTGTCATTTACATTGTAGTCAAGTGCTTTATAGTAATCATCCAGTGAAAATTCACCGGTTATTAGTATGTCACCGTTTACACGTCCGTCAGCCAGTGCTTCTATGCTACGCTGGAAGTTGTGGGACTGACAGAAAGTTGTTGTAAATGTAAGCTCATTATTGAACATGAGCATAGGATCAAGCTCCAATGGCTCTCTGCTGTGCACCAGCGCATACTGTACCAGTCTTCCGCCTTTTTTCAACAATGTCATGGCATGTTTTACAACCTGAACTGAACCTGTACAGTCAACTATTTTGTCAGCACCCATCGGCATGATTTCACGAAGCTTTTTCTCATGTACGGAATAGTCGTTTCTATCCATTAGGATAGTTTTTATACCGCATTTTTCTGCAATCTCAAGCTTGCTTTTGGTACCGGCAATAATTACTACTTCACGTGCACCGGTGTGTTTGAGCAGCTGTGCCATAATAAGTCCGTTTGGACCTGCACCGAATACAACTACATCATCACCGAACTTTATTTCGCAACGGTCAACACCGTGTATACAACATGCAACCGGCTCAGCAAGTGCAGCGGCATTGAATGACAGGTGATCAGGAATGTGGAAAACTTTTTCCTTTTTGACTCTCACAAATTCAGCAAAGCCGCCGTTTATGTTGTGACCTAAAGAGCCAAATGTAGGACAGTAATTGGATTCCTCTTTACGGCAGTAATAACAATCACCACAATACTCAGTATTGTCAGCGCAAACCCTATCGCCGGGTTTGAATTTGGTTACATTTTTACCAACTTCCTCAACATAACCAGCAAACTCATGGCCTGGAACTACAGGATATTTTGCCAGATCAGTGCCTACTCCCTCCTGATCGTGTGCATGCTCAACACCCTTACAAATAGAAGCTGTCATTACACGTATAATTACATCGTCATCCCCGCATGTTGGGTAAGGTATCTGACGAATACCTGAATACTTTCTTCCTGGTTTATCATACACTAATGCTTTCATTAGCCTCATATAAATTCTCCTCTCTTAAAGATATTAATTATGCCTTACCGGTACAACCGAATAATTCCATCTTTGCTGCAGCGACATTTTCAACTGCAGAACTTTGAACCTCAGCCAGTTCAAAATAATTTTTCCCTTGAGCCAGTCCCTCATTGAGGGCACTTCTTGCAGCCAGACATAAGTCAGTATATATATTAAATTTAGTTATGCCAAGTCTACTGCACTTTCTTATATCCTCGTCAGGTATTCCTGACGATCCATGCAATACTAAAGGTATATCAACCTTTGATTTTATATTTTCAAGTATCTCAAAATTGATCTTGGGCTCTGAAGTATAAACTCCGTGCGCATTACCGATTGCTATTGCCAATGCGTCTATTCCCGTTTCATCCACAAAGTACTTTGCCTTTTCGGGATCTGTATACTTGTAGTTTTCAAGGTCGTAAACATTTTCAAATCCGACATGGCCAAGCTCGGATTCTACTGAGCAGCCATATTTTTTCGCGCGTCTGACCACTTCTTTGGTCAGTGCAATATTTTCTTCCAGCGGTAAATGTGATGCATCCAACATAACACCGGTAAATCCATTCTCAAGCGCAAGATCTATCTCCGCAAGATCAATAGCATGATCCCAATGAAGCACTACAGGCACACTTGTTTCTTTTATCATACTCATTATAAGACTGACATAGTGGCGAGTATCGGTTTGCTCATCAAATAGTTTCGCATAAGCCAGGATTACAGGTGATTTTGTCTTTTCCGCCGCTCTTAAAACTCCCTGCAGCATAGGTATATTAAAAACATCAAACTGACCAACCGCATAATTTCCATTTCGTGCTTTTTCAAGAACATCTTTTAAAGTAAATAAAGCCAAAGTTGTCACCTAATTCCTCAAGCATTAATATTAACTTCCATGCTGCGGCTTGCGGGAATTAATCCCGTAATGCCGCAACAGAAAAATCGACCTTTTAATAATTCTTTGTTATCCATTCACTCTACGGTAATCTTCAATAAACTTTTCAATACCCATCTCTGTGATAGGATGGTAGAAAAGCTGATTGAATACTTCATATGTTACAGCGATTGCATCCGCACCTGCTACTATGGATTGAACAGCATCATAGCAATTCTTTATGCTGGCTGAAATAACACAGGTGTTTATTTTGTAAAAATCATATATTTTTCTTACATCTCTGAACAGCTGCAGGCCGTCATATCCTATTGCATCCACACGTCCAATAAAGGGGCTGATAAACGGTGATCCTGCAAGACCTGCTGCAAGTGCCTGTCCTGGGTTTGCTATAAGTGTCGCGTTTGTCATTACTCCCTTTGGAACAAGCTTTGAAATAGCCTTTATTCCTTCTTTGTTAGCGGGTATTTTTATAACTATGTTCTTTGCCATGGACGAAAGCTGTTCAGCTTCATTAACAATATCCTCAGCTTTGGTGGAGATTGCTTCTACTGCAACAGGTCCATCAAATATTGAGCGGATGTCTTTGATAACATCTGCATGTTTTCTGCCTACCTGTGCCATTTTATTCGGGTTGGTTGCAATACCTCCTACTATACCTGTGCTGAGGGCTTCCTCAATTTCCTTTATGTTTGCAGTATCCAAGAAAATTCTAACTGCCATTTAAGTGACCTCCTATCTTTTAAATTATTTTCAGTTAAGCTGAATTATGTAAACCAATTGCTAATCAGCCTATATTAAATCTATTCTAGACCTTTTTTATAGCTTATGTCTTGCCTGATACTTTAACTAAACACTTTATTAAGCCATTTGTTAAATATTTTTCATATAATATCTCTTTTGCTGCGCACATAAATTGAATACATATGTTAATTGTCTAATGCTAAGGCTTTATCTGTATTCAATATACAAGAGAAAATTTCCTCATCTCTAGAAATACCGCAAATGTTTTCAAGTATCCATTCAATACCTTTTTCTTTTCTCAGCTTATTTAACTCACAAGACTCCTTGTCATCTTCCCTGTAATAACGTAACGCATAACAGAGAACTTTACACATTCCGTCTACTTCAATTCCCTCTGAAACACATTTTCTCATTGCGCCAATAATCCTCTCATTCGGACCCAACTTGCGGATGGGATCACGTGCCAGCCGCAAAAGGCTGTCATCAAGTCCCTGGTTCCAGAAACGAGTCGGAAGTTCAGTAATATGTTCCTGCATGTCTTTCTCAGTAAAACCATAGGTTTTTACAAGCATGGCACCAGCTTCATCAAGAACTTTTTTCATTATAGAGCTTACCCATTCATCGCTCATTGTCTGTACCGCCGTGCTGTATCCATAATACAAACCTACATAACCAAGCGCTGCATGGCCTAAATTGTTTGTATAAAGTTTTCTGTAATAATACGCATTTATATCATCAACTAGCTCGATACGTTTTGTATCCTTAGCTATGCTGCTATTTTTCATGGGTTCTTTATCAATAAAAATAGGAAATACTCTTTCACCAACTACATCAAATTCACCATTGTGTGACGGCAAAACTTTCGTCATTCGTTCTATAGAAGCTTTTGCCATTGTGAGCCACTCCGGTACAGCTCCCATGCCGTCAATAATCCCACGCTTAACTATCTCGACACAATGTCCTTCGTTTTCAAAAAACAGCAGATACAACCTTTTTTTTGATATGTTGTCCCGTTTTTGAAACCATTTCACCAATGTGGGTATAATAGCTTTTAAACCGGTTGAACCAACAGATGTACAAATATAATCTGTACTTATTGCCTTCTCCTCGGCCTCAGCACTTGAAATGTTACATGCTGAGATTCCTGTAACTTCCTGCCAGGTATCCTTCATATTAAAACGTGCTGTTTTTATGCGATAACCGCCTCGTCTGTTTATATCTCTGATAACTTCTTCATTTACATCAACAAAAGTAACATCAAAACCCATTTCTTTAAAAGTAAGTCCTGTTACTGATTTGCCTATCGCACCTGCTCCTATAGCAAGACATGATTCGCTTACTTTACTCATATTTATTTCCACTCTCTTATTTTTTTAGAAAAGAGAGCCTGCAAGACTCATATTTCAATTATTAATTTGATACATGATTTTGCAGGCTCTTCTGCTTTAATCAACCATTTCACTTAAGTACCAATTATTTTTTTGGCCAATATTCGCTTATATTCTCAGGTGTAACTAAAACTGGATCTACATTATAAACCTTATCAACATTTTCTCCTTTGCATATCTTAAGAGCAACTTCAACAGCAAGAGCACCTATGCCGTAGCTATCCTGCAGAACAGTTGCATTCAGTTCACCCTTTGATACGGATTCCAATGCTGCGTCAATTGCATCTATTCCTATAACAAGGATTTCGCCCTTTTTGCCAGCATCTACAATAGCATCGTAAGCGCCAAGTGCCATTTCGTCATTGTGAGCAACAACTGCATCTATCTTTTGGCCGGTCTGCAGCCAGTTTTCCATCAGAGCCATACCTTCTTCACGGTTCCAGTTACCTGGCTGTGAATAGAGAACTTTGATGTCTGGATATTCTTTAAGTACATTTTGAATACCTTGATTTCTGAGTATAGCGGCAGATATACCGGTAGGTCCTTCAATAATAACGATATTGCCTTTTCCGCCGAGTTTCTCTGCTATCCATCTCATTTCCATTTCACCGGCGATGGTATCATCCTGGCCAACATATGTGCATATGTCGTTATTTTCAATCATTGATTTAGCTGTAAATACCGGGATACCAGCTTTCTGACAAGCTTCTACGCCCACCTGGCATGCAGCTGCGTCATAAGGCTGCATAACTACACAATCAACGCCCATGGAGATAAATGTTTCACAATGAGCTACCTGCTTTTCACCGGAACCCTCACCATCAAGAACTATAAACTCAACCTCATCATCGGTAAGAGAGTTGATATAATCCTGTGCACCATCGAGGCACTGCACATTAGCCTCGTTTGCATTATTAGCACTAGACCAGCCAATAACAAACTTCTTTTTTCCACCTTCTGATGCTTCTGATGTTTTTGAGCCCTCTGCATTATTGTTTGTGTTTTCATTTGTAGTACTTTCTGAAGTTGAACCGCTTGTTTCATCAGTTTTTGTTTTCGAAGATGAACAAGCTACCATTGACAAAGTAAAGATTACAGCAAGTACTAAAACCAAAATTTTTTTCATGCTATTACCTCCTCTTAAAATATACTTTCTTTGTATAATGATCCGGTGAACCGGTATCATCCCTAAACCAGTAAACGAGCAAAAACAACCTCTCTACATAGTCAAATTTCACAAAGTAAATTTTCTATAGATATACTTGGAATGTATATTAAGTTATACTTGAAATGCGTATGTACATGCAGATTTTAATAATCCAGGATTATTACAGTCTGTCATTTGCACTTTTTCTGTCGGATAACACTGCCGCAAGAATAATGATACCTTTAATTACCTGCTGATAATAGGAAGACACATTCAGAAGATCAAGTCCGTTAGTCATAATACCGATGATAAGCATACCTATTACTGAACCAAAGACATGACCGCAGCCACCCGACAAACTTGCTCCTCCTATGACAACAGCTGTTATCGCGTCAAGTTCATAACCTTCACCACCTGCAGGCTGTCCTGTCGCAATTCTTGAGGAAAGAAGGATACCTGCCATTGCAGCTGATAAACCTGAAATAACATAACACATAAATTTAATATACTTTGTTTTTATACCAGATACTATTGCAGCTTTTTCATTACCACCAACTGCATACACATGGCGTCCGAATTTTGTGAAGCTTAAGAAGAATACTCCGATTAGTATAATTACAGCATAGATTATTACCGCTACAGGAATACCCAAAATGCTTTCTCTACCGATATATCTGTAAGCTTCGGTAAGACCGGTTATAGGACGGCCGTCAGTATAAACAAAGTTGATACCTCTTGCTATGGTCATTGTGGCCAGCGTAGCAATAAACGGCGGAACATTTAAAAATGCTATAAAGAAACCACTGAAAGCACCACAGGCAAGTCCCATTAGAATACCCATCAAGTATGAAAAAGCAAGGGAATGAGTTGTGTCAGCTTTAGCAAAACTGGTAGCCATACAAGCAGCTAAAGCCAGAACTGCTCCAACAGAAAGGTCTATACCTCCTGTAACAATAACAAACGTCATACCTACTGCTATAATACCGATTACCGATATTTGTTTAAATATATTAGCAATATTAGTGGGAGTCAGGAAGACATCTGAACTCAATGAAAGTGCAATAAATAAAACTAAAAACGCAATATAAATACTATACTTACTTAAAAATTTACCGATTTTTTTCTTTGAAACCGCTGCTTCAGGTTTACTACTCATTCATTAATACCCCTTTCTCCAATTGCATATGCCACTACAGTCTTTTCGGATTTTTCTTCGTCTCTGTCAATTACGCCTGTTATCTTACCTTCATGCATGACTATGACCCTGTCACTCATACCAAGTAATTCCGGAAGTTCTGATGATATCATTATTATTGACTTGCCACTTTTTGCCAGCTTATCCATCATCTTGTATATTTCAGCCTTGGCACCAATGTCAATGCCACGGGTTGGCTCATCCATAATGAGAATATCAGGGTTTCCTAACAACCACTTGGCCAATATGACCTTTTGCTGGTTACCACCTGAAAGTGTGCCTACAATTGTGTCTCTTGATGACGTTTTTATTCTCAATTCAGCAATCTTTTCATCACTTATTCTTTTTTCTTTCTTAAAATTCAGAATGAAATTTGCTCTGAGAACTTTATATAAATAAACTATTGAAATATTATTTTTAACTGAACTTATGAGATTCAAACCATTAAGCTTTCTGTCTTCAGGTACAAAACCAATACCTTTGCCGATTGCTTTACTAGTAGAATTTATATCTATATTATCCTTACCTAAAATTATTTTACCTGCATCAGGTTTTCTAAGACCAAATATGGTTTCTACCATTTCAGTCCTGCCGGCACCCATAAGACCATAAATGCCCAGAATCTCACCACGTCTGACTTCAAAACTTATATTTTCGAATTCATTTTCACGTGTAAGACCTTCTACCCTTAATAATACCTCATTTTCATCATAATCTCCGGATTTCGGTGCATCTTTAACATATATGCTGCTGAGATCCCGTCCTACCATCATCTGGATGAGTTCGTCTTTTGTTGTTTCACTGGTTAATACAGTGCCTATCCATTTACCGTCACGCATAACCGTGATCCTGTCAGTTATTTCGAATATTTCATCCATTTTATGTGATATGTAGATTATTGTTTTATTCTGCGCTTTAAGTTTTCTGATAACTTCAAACAGACGTCTGACTTCCCTATCCGAAATAGCTGAAGTAGGCTCATCCATTATTATAATATCAGCATTAAATGCTATAGCTTTTACTATAGCGACCATCTGCATCTGCGACGTACTAAGATTTGAAACTTTAGTTTTAGGATCAATGTCAAGATCGAGAGATTTCATAGCTTCCCTCGTCCTCTCAAGCATTGTCTTCTTATTAACAACGAGACCCTTTGATATTTCACGACCTGCAAATATGTTCTCTTCAACTGTCATATTTGGAAGGAGGTCAATTTCCTGAGGCACCATGGAAATGCCTTTTTCAAGTGCCTCTGAGGGATGCTTGGCTTCAAATGGTTTACCGTCTAAAAGTATTTCTCCTTCATCCAATTTGTGAATCCCTATGAGCACTTTCATAATAGTTGACTTGCCGGCTCCATTCTCACCTACAAGGGCATGAACCTCTCCGCGCTTTAAAGAGAGCGATACATTATCCAAAGCAAGGACACCCGGAAATTGCTTCCTGCAATTTTTCATTTCAAGAATGTATTGGGTTCCCATGATACTCCTTTCCGCCTTTACGGCTCTATGATTAGGCTAAGATGTACTTATTAAATTTTTGCTTACAATTGCTCTTATTGGTTTTGATAGTGTAAGATTAATTAATTTTAGTTTGAATCTCCTAAAATATTCAGATTTACTGATAATTTTAATAAAATTAGTTCATGTCATGAATTATGTTTATATTATATCCTAATGCCATATAAAAAGCAAGCATTTTTTCTTATTCGCTATATCTCATAATTCCGCGGTTTTTCGCTGTTTTGACAAAATACCACTAGTGTTTTACGATATTTCTTAATTTCTTTTAGTTTCTTTCATAAACTATATCTTTACAAATTCCAAAAATTAATGTATAATTTGGTATATTTGTATACGTTAAAAAGGGCTTGAATTTATTCTGACTATTATTACGGGGGTTATTAGCAATATGAAGCTCTCATCCATGCAAGGCACAAATTCCAAAGCATTGAAGAGCCACAATAGAGCATTAATAATTGATTGCATTCGAAAACAACCTCTTTCACGAATTGCAATTTCACAAAAGCTGAATCTTGCCAAATCAGCTGTAACTAAAATTACTAATGAGCTTATTGAGGAAGGCCTTATAAAAGAAGTTGGCTTATCAGACTCCAGTCTTGGCCGTAAGCCGATATTATTGGATATTTCAGAAGAAGCAGGATTCGTTATAGGCTTGGTGCTTCATAGAGAAGAAATAAGTATATGTGTTTCAGATCTGAAATCCAACATTCTTCTTCAGAGGCGGGCATATACAAGTTCATTTAATAGAACCGATCAGGCTATTGGATGGATTTATAATAAAATAGATGAGATTTTCTCTATCAAGAGTTTTCCCATATCACGGTGCGTCGGTATAGGAGTTGGATGCCCTGGTCCGCTTGACCACAATGAAGGGGTTATATTGATGCCGCCAAAGCTAGAACTATTTTATAACTTGCCTATTGTAGAAATATTACACAAGCGTTATCATGTCCCTGTAATACTTGAGAATATTTCAGTTCTTCTTGGCCTTGCCGAGTATATGTATGGTGCCATTAAAAATTATCAAAATTCAATGATTGTGATAGTGTCTAATGGTATAGGCTCTGTAATACTTAATAACGGACAGATATACCGTGGGTCCAGCGGTCTTGCCGGTGAGCTCGGGCATACAAGCATTGACATTAACGGACCGCAATGTGAATGCGGAGGGCGTGGTTGCCTTGAAGTTTATGCCACGCTGAAAGCCTTTAAAAAACGCTTTAAAGTTGACAGCTATGAAAAGTTAATGGATGATGCAATCAAAAATATACCTTATGCCGTAGAAGCTATTGATTTTTTGGCTAAATGTTTCGCCGGCGCATTTGTGAATGCAATAAATTTATTTGATTTAGACTCCATCGTTATTTCGGGTGAATATAATTATAAACCGTCACTTTTATTCAATTTAATAAGCCAGTATGTAGAAAAATATTCAATGATTTGTCATGTGCATAATGTAGCGATAATGCCTTCATTGCTGGGCGAAAATGCAAATATGATTGCTTCCGTTTCTGCAATATTAAACGAGCTCTTCAATCAAAAACTCCCATTGCCGCCTCAAAATTAAAAACTACTGATGCTAAGCAGTCATAAGAGTACCGGCAATAAAATTAAGAGTACCTGCAATATAATACCGGCAATGAAATATACCCTACTCCGCAAAAAGCTCTTTATATATAATTTTTATATATATGGGCTTTATTGCTTCTTTCCCTTCTTTTCAAGGAAATATTGACGTTTTTTCTGCTCTTCACAACACACTCCCCCTTTAATGTTTAAAATAATATAATCTGCAAATTATTAATACCGCTTATTAGATTAAATATTAAACTTTATATTATTAAATTCAGCACTAAATTCAATATAAAATTGTATATCAAGTTCTATATTATAGTAATATTTGAAAAAGCGGCCATTCAAATGGGTGGGAGAATGCATTTTATTTAAAGATTCCTTGTACAATGAAAGTTGCAGATTTTTCATAGAATGTTACATACAATGGTGCTATAATGTTACTATTATCTATTACAATTTTTCTATTATAATTTTTTGTGTTTTAACTTTTCCCTTAGTATTTTCAGTTCTCTCGCTTTAGTTTCGACCTGCACTCTCCTGTTTACTCCCAATTTTTCATATATATTTTTAATATATCCCTTTACAGTATTTACAGTTATATTCAGGCAGTCAGCAATTTCCTTATTGGACATTCCTTCTGCTATGAGGTTGAGAACTTCTGTTTCCCGTTCGGTAAGAGGATCAATTAAAGTTTGGTCTGCTTTTTCTTCATCTTTAATACTGTCCTTTGTCAGATAAGACTGCAGTCTTTTTACATAGGCCATTTGGGTGGATAAAAGCTTCAGTGATTCAAGCCGGTCATGTGAAAATACTCCGGGAATATAGCTGTTTTCAAAATACAGTATACCAAACGGTATTCCCTGGAACAACAAAGGCAAACAAGCTATAGACTTTGGGTTTGATTCTGCTATATAAGGGTCACCGGTAAAAATCCCGGCATTCTCATCACAACTTAATACTACAGTTTCAAGAGTTCGTGCGACATACCTAACCACGGCTTTTGAAAGCTTATTGTCCTCTTCAAGTGGAATTGTTTTAATAACAGTCCCACTTAAGTTGCTGTCCTTTACAGCTTCAATAATCAAATCCCCATCTTTTTCAAATATTAAATATCCTCTGTCTGCACCAATGCTTTGAGCGGCTATATCCAAAAAATTTTTAAGTAACTTATTTATGTCCGTTTCCATGGAAATATTTTTAATAATTCTATCAATAAAATACGCATCCAAGCTGTCTGATATGTCACTATCGCTAGGTGCGGGCATGCTTGGTATTTTTTCAATTGCTTCAGTATGACTGTTTTTATTTTGCCTTTTGAAAGCCATTCCATCCAGAAGCTTATGATAACGTTCCTGGAGCTCTTTAGCCTTTGCATAAGCTCCCCATTTAAAATATCCATGACAGGCATCCTTCATGTACACCCCTGCTATTTTCTCTATGCCTTGCGACAGATAAAACCTTGCTGCCAGTTCGTTTGCAAGGGCTTCATTTTGTACGTAGCCATTCCCCTGGCAGATTGGATAGCACTATCATAAAACACTATGGCTTTTCCCTTATTATCCTGTATGCGGGCAATTTCAGCTGCAACCAGCAGATATTTGTGTTCAAAGTTCTTTTTACATGTTTCTGCCCATTTTTTCAACTGTTTGTGGTTTTTTCTCAGTATTTTCATATAACGCCCTTTGTCTTTAACGGAAAGTTCTTCATAAGCAGCAGTTATGACAAGGGAATAATAAAAAACATATTCAACGCTGGTCAGAAAACCAATAATGGCTCCCTTAATGGGTTCCACTTTTTGCGCGGCGGCCAGTGCGTCCCGATAGCTTCCCGCCATATAACACAAAGCCATTTCATAAATATAATATGTTGCCAGGGGAGATTGATCCTTTTGTATCAACTGTGGCAATTCGTCCTTCTGAAACTCTGCCACACCTGATGCCAATGAATCTGTCTTTTCTCCAACCAGTATGGATACCAATTTCTCATAAATTGCAACATTGTTGGCAAGGGTTTCATGCTTTAGCCTTTCGGCAATCTCGCCTTTATTTATGACCTCTTCTGCAATTTTCTCCAGAGGAATACCCATAAGATAAGGAATTTCTAGGAGAAGGCAATGAGCATAACCAATGATAAGTACATCTCCTGCTTCTATTCCGCTGATAACGGCTTTTTCGAGGTATTCCAGCCCCGCTGCCACATCCTGTGTCCAGTGAGAGATAAGTGCTCCAATGACAAAGTATATAATGCACTTGGATGAACTCCTGTCGTACTTTTCCGCCAGATTAATGCATACCTTTCTGTATTCATCACCTGCATTATAGTCTCCAAGTATACTTCCGGCGGTAATGCTATGCCCTAAGTAGCCAATGGTGGTCATTTCAGTATTTCCATGCCTGACCGCTAAATTACCGTTTTTCAGTAAGATAAAGCTGAAGAAATCCGGGTAGCTGGTCATCGTTACAGCAGTAAGACGGGTTAACAGCTCCGCAATTTTTCTTTGCTTTGGACTCTTCATATCTGGCAGGTATATAAGATCTTCGATTCTTTTATTCCGCATATACCACTTATACAACAACAGTTCCTTTGCATAGTCAACCTTTGTAGGGTATAGCGGAAGCCTGACCCCTAATTTCTCCAGAGCACGAATACCTGTATGAACAGCTTCGGCATATTTTCCAACTCCCGCATATAGCATAACTTTCAGGCCATATACACTTGCACGCTCCAATTCGTCCGCAGCCTTCTCAATGAGAGTGTCAAATAATTCTTCGGCCATTTTTACATTGGCAGACAAATATTCTGCCTGAGCCAGTTCCAGGTACAAATCAAAGCTAAGTTTATAAGCTTGTTCCCATGCAGCATCCGGCAGTAGCTTCTGTCCCGTCCTGAAATATTGCAGAGCCGAGGCATATGCTGCTGATGCTTTCGCTTTCCGTCCGGCTAATAAATTATATTTTGCCAGCTTCATTCTTTCTTCAGCATCAAGAATCAATTCCAGGCTGCGATTGAAATGGTCCATAATAGACAATATTTTTTCTTCCAGATTGCTGCTGTCGATATCTTGTAAAAGTAATTGGCCAATGGCAAGATGTTTCTTCTTTTTCTCATCTTCAGGGATGAGGGAATAGACAGCCTGCTGTACCCTGTCATGTAGAAATTCAAATATTGAATGCTCTATCTCCCGATACTCTGAAGATAGTATCATATTTTTATTTTCTGCTGTCAGGACAAGCCCTTCAAGAACTGAAGGCATAAGGCAGTCTACCATCTCGTTCGAAGATTTGCCGCATACAGCAGCCAGTGTTTCTATACTAAACTTGTTTCCGATACAGGCTGCCAGTTTTAAACCTCAAGGGTATCCTCGGGAAGTCTTTGCAGCTTTTTCACGAGAAGTTCCAGTACATCCTCTCCAGGCTGAAGCTTTCGGATGTTTTCAAGATCCCACTTCCAGCAGCCTTCCTCCTTGTCAAAATACAGAAGAGCTTCGTCATGTATAAGCCCAAGCAATTGAACCAGGAAGAACGGGTTACCCCCGGATTTACGGTACAGCATCTCTGACAAGGAAACTACTCTGTTCAATTCAGTATGTAATGTGCCGGCAACCAGATCCTGAACCTGACTCCTGTCCAAGGGCATGAGCGAAATGCATTGCCTGTCATGTTGTCCCTTTTGAACTTCCTCCAGCATTTCCATCAGCGGGTGGTCTTCATCCACCTCATTATCACGGAAAGCCCCTATAAAAAGCAGAGAACGAAGATTTGCACCGCAGGTTAAATACTTAAGCAGATTTACACAAGCAGGATCCATCCACTGAAGGTCGTCGAGGAACAAAACCAGCGGATGTCCTCTCCAGGCAAATACCTTTACAAAATCTCTGAAAACCATCAGGAACCTGTTTTCTGCTTCTTTTGGAGGCAATGCATCCACAGGATTCTGCTTGCCAATAATATACTCCAGTTCAGGAATAACATTGGTAACCACTGCACCATTCCTGCCAAGCGCATACATGATTCTTTTTTTCCATTTATTTAATTGTTCCTGGTCTTCAGTCATTAACTGCTTTACAAGGTTTCCAAAAGCTGTTGCCATAGGGGCATAAGGTATATTATGCATAAGTTGGTCACATTTGCCCATAGCAAAATAGCCTTTCTCATGATCAAAGGATTTAAGACTTTCATTTATCAGCATTGTTTTGCCTATACCCGGATATCCTTTAACCAGCACTATTTGCCTACTTCCCTCACATGCACGCTCAAACGCATCTTTCAGAACTTCTCTTTCCTTTTCTCTCCCATATAGGCTATGCGGAATCTGAAAACGGGCTGATACATCTGCTTGTCCAATAGAGAATAATTCAATTCTGCCTGTTTGTATCAAAAGCCTTTTACATTCCCTAAGATCCCACAAAAGCCCGTATGCACTCTGATACCTTGCATGAGCGGCCTTCTCCAATAGTTTCATAATGATTTCACATATAACTGGGGGAATGTCAGGGTTAATTTTATCCGGCGGCTGCGGTTGCCGGGTTATATGAGCATGTATCCACTCAGCAGGGGTTTCCGCTTGTAAAGGCAGATGGCCGGTAATTATCTCATAGAATACCACTCCCAGAGAATAGAGGTCACTGCGTTGGCCGGTTTCAATATTCAATCGTCCTGTCTGCTCAGGTGGCATATATTCCAGGGTCCCCACCAAGCCGTTAGCAAGGAGATTGTTTTTTTTGTTTTCCTCAGATAAAAGCAAAGCACTGCTGAAATCAATTATATATACTTTACCCGTACCGGAATTAACAAGAATATTTTCCGGCTTCAGATCCCTGTGAATTATACCTTTTTGGTGGAGTTGGCTTAAAGTTCCTGTGAGTTGGATGGAAATTTCAAGAAACTCCATTAGATTTACCGGCTTGTTTTGAGTGTATTCCCTCAAGGGTACAGCTCCAACGTCCTTCATTACCAGGGCAAAATATGAGTCTGTCTGCTCCAGTTTTATTGGGCCGATAATACCTTCGATGTTAAGATCACGGGTTATCTTGTACTGATGCAGGAACCTTGATATTCCAAGAGGATCGGCTGCTTCTTTTTCAAATGCCTTTATAATAACAGGCATTCTGTCCTTGGCTGTGAATCCCCTGTATACCTTTATTCTGTTATTTTCATGGATTTTCTCACAAATTGCATAATCCGGCAATATAAACATCTGCCAATAAAGCCCCCGCTTAGCAATACATCTTTTACTGCCATTTACCATTTATTTATTATACTGTTATTATATTACTGCTTTGCTTAAAGTGGAGAAGAACTTTTTCACGTGTCACTATAATGCTTAAACCGTCTACTGTTAAAATCCTTCTTTATCTTTGCTGTGATACAGCAATATATTATGGAACAAATGATCTCTATAAATATTAAATCTCTCCTATGGGGAAAAATATCAAAAATATCACCGGTTTGGGTCGGCTCCACTTTCAAAACAACATGATCAACAAAGGACGAACCTGACAGAATGCCAGCTTTATCCGGTTGGATCAGACACCCACTTCTATATGTTACATAGTTTATTTCAAAAATAGGACATGCCAAATTATTAAGGTAAAGATATCAAAAATATTTTTTTAAAGCACATCACCCAAAAGAGGGTGTGACATAAGGAAGTTTAAGTTTTATAGTAGACGGTGTAGCAATGAGGTTACGCCGTCTGTCTGTTTTTTCGTAGTATTTCATCGGTTAATTCAGGTATATCCAGTATGCCTAC
>Ga0134104_1000943_pt1 | contig 28969 bp, 24 predicted proteins | sample 15_3_2metaG_FD_94455 | JGI IMG/M metagenome (GOLD analysis project Ga0134104, IMG submission 94455) | Switchgrass degrading microbial communities from high solid loading bioreactors in New Hampshire, USA - 15_59_3.3_214_A2 metaG | ecosystem: Engineered > Bioreactor > Semi-continuous > Anaerobic...
AATCAGGCAAGAAAACAGGAAGCAGGATAAATGAGGATGGAAATGTAGAAATTCCAGTAATATCAATTGATGAGTTTTTGGATGGAAATCCGGTAACATTTATAAAAATGGATATAGAAGGCGCTGAGATGAAAGCAATTAAGGGGGCGGAAGCCAGTATTAAAAAATATAAACCTAAACTTGCCATATGTATATATCATAAACCTCTTGATATAGTGGAAATACCATTATTATTAAAAGAGATTGTACCGGAGTATAAAATTTTTATAAGGCACTATGGCGACGGTCCCTTCGATACGATTTGCTATGCTATACCGTAAGTATATTTACATTTATATATAACAAGTAATACTATCAAGCTTAAATCATAATATCTTGGTATGAAAAACAAAGGATGGATGATGTTATGAAATATACAATCACAGTATTTGGTCTTGGTTTTGTAGGCCTTACTACAGCATTGGCATTTGCTGAAAAAAATTATAGAGTATATGGTATTGATATAGATAGTGAGAAAACAGACATAATAAAATCCGGTAAGCTTCCATTTGCTGAACCCGGTCTTGACAGTGCTTTAATCCGGCATTTGGATAAAAATTTTTCTATTTCAGATGATGCAGTAAGTTCGGTAGAAAAAAGTGATTTCGTATTTTTATGTGTAGGAACACCTTGTGGGAAAAACGGTGAGGCAGACTTAAAATATATTTATTCTGCAATAGATATGTTTTCTGCAGTTTTAAATGATGATAAATATCGCGTTGTGGTTATAAAATCTACAATTCCTCCTTCAACAACGTCAGAACGGGTGATTCCGTATTTGAAAGGAAAAGGCTTAGAGCCGGGGAAAAAGTTTAGTGTTGCCAATAATCCTGAGTTTTTAAGGGAAGGAAAATGTTGGGATGATATGATAAATGCTGACCGAATAGTATGCGGTGTTTCTGATAAAAAAGGAGAAGATATGCTTAGAGCGTTATATAGTAGCTTTGATACTCCTTTTTTTGCAGTAACTCTGAATACCGGTGAGTTTATAAAGTATTTATCAAATACACTTCTTGCAACACTAATAAGTTTTTCAAATGAAATGTCAATAGTTGCCGATGCTATAGGAGATATTCAAATAAAAGAGGCTTTCAAGATATTGCATTTGGATAAACGCTGGAATGGTTGCAATATGACGTCCTATGTTTATCCTGGTTGCGGGTACGGAGGTTATTGCCTACCAAAGGATACATTGGCAATGTATGAAAAATCTACTTCGAAGGGATATGAACCCGGAATACTTAAAAAAGTCATTGAAGTTAATGATACTATGCCGGAGTTTATGGCAGATAAGATTATAAGGGTAGCAAAAAAGACCAGCAAAATAGGAATACTTGGGTTATCATTTAAGCCGGGTTCAGACGATGTAAGAGACAGCTCTTCTGCTAAAATAATCAGGATTTTATTAAATAAGGGATATAGAAATCTTCTTGCTTATGATCCCATTGCGAATCATGTGTTTAAAAAAGCATACGGTTTTAATGATATTGAATATTGTGAAAGTCTGGCAAGTATATGTGAAGACTCAGATGTACTTGTAATTGTTACTGCCTGGGAGGAGTTCAGGGACATTAACAGGGAATATCCCAATAAGACGGTTATTGATTGCAGATATTTTTTATGAGGTGAATGTAATGCCGCTGTTAAGCATTGTAATACCCGTGCATAATGTGGAAAATTACATAGAGGAATGTCTAAAAAGTATATTAAATCAAAATTTTAATGATTATGAGGTAATACTGGTTAATGATGCCTCAACAGACAGAAGCGGTGAGATATGTGATGAATATGCTTCAAAATACAAGAATATTAAAGTTATTCACCTTAAAGGGAATTCACTTCCGGGAGGAGCCAGAAATGCAGGTCTAAAAAAAGCAGAGGGCGAGTATATACATTTTTGTGACAGTGATGATTATTATCTGGATAATGTTTTCTCATATATTTCAGAAAATATTAAAAAGTCATTTCCAACTGTGCTATTGGGACAGTTTATTTCTTTACCCGAAAAAGGTGCTTACGTTTGTAAAGATGTGAAACTAGACCCGGATATATTCATATCAGGAGACTCAATAACTTTGGCCCGGTACCTTCTTGGCATTCCTAATTTTTTATGTACGGTATGGAGGTTTATTGTTAAACGTGAATTTTTAATGTCAAACAACATTATGTTTCCTGAAGGGTGTATTTCAGAAGATGAAGAATGGGTTATAAGAATGATGTGTAGTGCTGATAGATTTGCTCTGCTTACAGAGCCTTTCTATTGCTACAGGCCAAGAGCATATGGTTCTTTAACTTCAAAGAAAACGTATTTGCATAGTAAATCCAAACTTATCGTGTCTTTCAATTTATTGAGATTCTTAAAATGCAAAAAATATGAAGACTTCAGGAAAGAGCTCATATATTCAAAGGTAAATATGCTATTAGGTTCATTTGCAACCCGTTGTGATACATTTAACAGTGAGCAGATTCAGGAATTGGCAGATATTATAGAAAAAAGTTCAGATGTTGTCAGTGCACTGAATCAGATTCCTGATAGACGGGATTTATACTGCTATATCAATAATTATGGAGCATATAAAGGGCTTAGCTTGTATTGTGAACACGTAGTAAATGAGACGCTCAGATTGGTACATGGAAAAGAGGATAAAGATATATTCATATTTCCCACAGGAAATAACGGTGAAAGTACGGCGCGTATATTGCAGAATGCCGGATACAATGTAAAAGGCTTTTTTGATAATAGCAGGACTAAAAACAATTGTATTATTAATACTTTGCCTGTAAGACTGCCTGGTGTGTTAAAGGATATGTCACCGGAAGAATTAGAAAACATTTTTGTAGTGGTTACAAATCAGCAAAGGCACGTTGCAAATGAAATAATGGACCAGCTAAGAGGATATGGATTAAATGATTCTCAGTTTGTTAGTAGAATTTATTAAATAATGAATACTGATAAAAGTAATGTTAATGATTACAATTCTTAATATCAGGGGGCTGTTACATGGACTTAAAAAAGCCTGAAATAAGTGTAATTATGTCTACGTATAACAGAAAAGACTTTTTACCTCGTTCAATAGAAAGTATTTTAGCTCAAACGTACGATAATTTTGAATTCATACTGGTAAACAATGGGTCTACAGATGGAAGTGATATTTTATGTAAAGAATATTCTATGAAAGATAGTAGAATTAGAGTTATAAATATTGCTGAAAATCGTGGAGCATCTGCCGGTAAGAATAGAGGAATCGATGCAGCTCTATGTGACTATATAACAATTGTTGATGACGATGATTACTGTGAGCCTGAGATGCTTGAATTTCTATGGGGTCTAACAAATAAGTATAATGCAGATATATCTATATGTGGCAGTTGGTATGAATTTAATGGAATAAGAAGACCAAAGTATATTTTAGATGAATTATTTGTTTTAAATAAAGTAAGAGGTATTGAAGAGATGTTGAAAAGGGAAAAGTATAACATTTCCCCGCCGACTAAATTATTCAGAAGAGCATTGTTTAAAGATATACGGTTTAAGGAAAATGTACTTGTGGATGATATACATGTCATATACAAAATTTTTGCTGAGGCAGAGACCGTAGTCTTTCATGGAAAGCCACTTTATACTTTTGTAAGGCACAGTTCAAATATGACTAGTTTCAATCATATGAATGAGCTGTCTCCAAAAATTCTGGATGAATACTTATCAGCATTTAATGAACGAACAGCGTATCTTTCAAAAAAGATACCGGAAATTAAAGATAGGGTAAGGTATTCAGAATGGTCATATATGATTTCTATGTGCGGTAAGATAATCAAATATGGATTGGATGAGTGTGAAAAGCAGTATGCTTACATGATAAGAAGACTAAGGGAAAACCATGAAGAAATATGGAATTCGCCATTTACTACTGAAAAAGAAAAAGAGTTTATGCAAAAGTATGTGACTGAAAATTTTGAATGGTGATTATAAATATACGGCAATGGAGGATGGTTAGTGAAAATCGGAATCATTACCTTACACGGTGAAAACAACTATGGGGCTGCATTGCAGGCAGTGGCACTGAAAAATGTCCTTAATAAATTTGCGGCTACGAAAATAATTAACTACTCATCTACTTATGGTTCTCTACCCTTTAGCAGTATTTTTATGAGCAACGAGGATATTGCACGGCGAGAGATTTCACATACTATGTTTAGTTTGTTGGCAAAGGGAAATAATCCCTCGAAGGTATTTGAACCTATAATAAGAATTCATAAGTTTAAAGATTTTATGCAAACATATGGTAACCTTACAGAGCCATATACATATGAGCAATTAATAAATAATGAGATGGAACCTTTTGATGTATATGTCAGTGGAAGTGACCAGATATGGAATCCAAAACTTACCGGATTGGATCCTGTATTCTTTTCATCTTATGCTCTGCCAGGCGCAAAAAAAATTTCATACGCTTCAAGCATCGGAGGCCACAAGTTTAATACAGATGAAGCAGCTATAATGAAGCAACACCTCTCTTCTTTCAGTCACATTTCTACCAGAGAGGAAAATGCCGCCCTGATATTAGAAGACATAACGGGAAGGGAAGTTGATTGTGTTTTAGACCCAACATTGCTACTAAATAAAGAACAATGGGTAAAATTATTAAGAATAACGAAAAGATCAGACCGCTATGTATTAGTATACAATATGTCTATGAATTCCCTCATATTTAAAATCGCCTGTTCTATTGCACGGGCAAAAGGTTTAAGAATATATAATGTAACAAATTGGTATAGGATTAGGGACATAGCTGATAGTAGAGAATATCTGGATGAAATTTTTATTGGCGCAGGCCCTGTTGACTTTCTTGAGTTGATTTATAATTCAAGCTTTATTGTTACTGATTCATTTCACGGAACAGCTTTCTCTGTAAATTTTAATAAACCTTTTATATCTGTCATGCCGCAATCAGCGCCCGGCAGAGTTGCGGGCCTTCTGGATATGTTAGGGTTAAGAGGGAGGCTTGTCCATAATGTAGATGAATTTAAGGAAGTTAATATTGATTTGAACATTGATTATGAAACTGTTAATATGCTTTTAGAGAAGCAAAGGGGTAAATCAATGAGTTTTATAAGAAATGCTCTTGGGATAACCTCAAACTTGGAGGAATTTTAGTATGAAGCATATAAATATAGTCAACGAGTCTGATTGCTGTGGTTGCAACGCATGTGTACAAGCTTGCAGCCTGGGATGTATCAGGATGAAAAGTGATAACAAAGGCTTTTGGTATCCAAGCATTGACACTGAACGCTGCATTGACTGTGGAAAATGTGTTAGCGTTTGTCAGATGTTTGACGAAGCATATAATAATACAGCGAAGCTGGAAAATATTAAAGTATATGCAATTAAACATAAAGATGACGCTGTAAGAAAAAAAAGTTCTTCCGGAGGTATGTTCACCGCATTATCTGATTATATAATTGCTCATGGAGGAATTGTTTATGGGGCAGCATATGATGAGAATTTTAACGTGATACAGGCAAGTGCTGCAAGTAGCAACGAAAGAAATAAGATGAGAGGTTCAAAGTATGTACAAAGCTATGTAGGAAATTCGTATAGAGAGACAGAGCATTTTTTAAAACAAGGCAAACTTGTTTTATACACGGGAACGCCCTGCCAGATAGCAGGATTGTACAAATATCTCGGATCACAATACGATAATCTTTTTACATGTGATTTAGTTTGCCATGGAGCACCTAGCCCGGAAGTGCTTAAAAAATATATAGAGTATGTACAGATAAGAGCAAATGATAAGATAAAGAATATTAATTTCAGGCACAAGATGAGAGGGTGGAATGATCTTATTTTAATGATTGATTTTGATAATGGGTCATATTCTAATTTGCTGTCCTGTGATCCATACGGTAAGATTTTCCTGGATAATATTGATCTACGGCCGGTATGTTACCAATGCAAATATGCTACTGTTTCCCGTCCGGCAGACATAACTTTAGGAGATTATTGGGGGATTAACCGAAGCATGCCTGATTTTAACGATAATAAAGGAGTTTCCCTTGTTTTTATTAATACAAAAAAAGGCGAATTATTGTTTGAAAATATACGTCAATATCTTAATGTAAGGCATAGCAGACTGGAAGACTGTGTTCCATATAATAATACTCTTTACAGTCCTTCCAGAAAGCCTGATTTAGATGGTTTTTGGAATGATTATATAAACGGAGAAGATTTTTCATATGTTTTATCCAAACATGCGGTTATGGATATTATAAACAATAGATATTTGCTGGAAAAAGCTATTTACCATTATGTTATTAGTTATTGTTGTAAGAATAATGCAGATGAAAATTCCGACAGTATCATAAACCGATTGTCTGCCTGGAAGGAGTGGTGCAACAGAACTTTTATAAAGATTCCGGAGAAATATGATAAAGAAATGCCTGAATATAAAAAATGTCAGGAAGAAGCGTATAGTTTTGGCGCTTTTCTTGTGACAGCCTATTATGCCAATAAAAGAAATACTTAGTTCTGCTTTAATTTATTAAAATAGTAAAATAATGTTATGAAGGATGGTCTGAATGAAAATTATTATTTTTGGATGCGGAAGAGTATCTGGTGATTTTCTGAAAATTCTTTCTGATGATGTAGAATTAATAGGATTTTCTGATAACAATCAAAGTCTGCACAATAAAGAGTATAATGGAAAAATTGTTTATCCTCCAAGCCAAATTGCCGGACTTGATTTTGATTATATAGTTGTTGCCTCTATGCATTTTAATGCGATTATAAAGCAGCTTACTGAAGTTCTAGGAATTTCCCGTGAGAAAATACTGGTTTTTATAGGAACCAGATGTCCCCAAAGCGTAGGGAATGATAATGATATCAAGTTAAAAAAGCTGCTTAAGAAAACCTCACCTAATACGATAGGATTTTATTTATCAGATATAGAGGAAGAAAACAAGACATTAAGGCAACTCTATGGTGCAGTACCTGCATACATACAAGATAAATATGAAGTTGAGCACTTTAACTACAAGGAGCAAATATATTGTGGAATAGCAATTCATAGCAACCTAAAGTGTATGCCAAGCTATTTAATATCTACTAATATTGCAATTTGGGATGGTTTTTCATATAAGGAGATCTCACGGATACGTGATATACCTGATGATTGTATCTTAAAGGGAGCTTACATTCACGGAGTCAGTTATATTATGCTAAAAGGTGATTATTTGAAGAGGTTACCCTGTATATCATGGGATATTAATGCTAATAAATTGACTGTTTTGGGAATTCCTAAAAAAGAGATAAATCATGTAGATGAGATGGAAAATCATAATGAGTGCAAAACCCGTAAAAAGCTTATATATATTCCATCAGCTTTATATAAACTTGACAGTGAAACTCCTGTAATGGATTGCGGCTATATTGAACCATACATACAGCAACTTATTAATGAAAGTGATAAGCTGGCATTGATGGGATTGGAAATAGCTGTTGCTTTATCTGACTCAGATTTATCTGATTTGAAGTTTAAAGGAACTACAAACGTTAAGCTCATTTCAATTGACTCCAATTGTTTTCATGATGCTTTAGTAAACGCTGATGTGGTGATAACGGATAATTCTGTTTCAAGCTTAGAATATACACTGTTTGGTGATGCTGTAATACATCTTGTTTTAGATACTCCTAATTATGCACCTCCAAGACGGTATTTATTAAAGGGACATGATAACACACCCATTGTGTACTGTGCAAAAAGTATAGATGAAATGCTTAGCCTGTCAGTTCGCCTGTTAGAATCGGGAGACGATTTAGCTGCTAAAAGAAAGGCATTAGTTAAAGAATTAAGTTTTGATAGAAATGAAGTACTCCCTGAACGTTTATGGGCTGCTATTGCTGACTGTTTAAAAACAAACTAAGAATTAAAGATTCAAAAATAGCAAACAGAGTATACCAGTGTTATACTACGACAGGTATTTTAGATAAAAATTATTCGAAATTGGAGTGGAAAGTGGGGCATGGCTAATAATTTTCCTAAAATAAGTGTTGCACTTGTGACTTACAATAGAGCAAATTATCTTCCAAAAGCATTGGAGAGTGTGCTTTCACAGACATTTTCTAATTTTGAAGTTATATTAGTTAACAACGGTTCAACGGATAATACTGCAGAATTGTGTGAAAGCTACGCAAAAAAAGACCGAAGAATAAAGTTTATTAATATTCCTAAAAACAGAGGGGCATCAATAGGTAGAAATATAGCTATTGATGAATCTTCATGTGAGTATATAACAATAGTGGATGACGATGATTATTGCAAAGAGGAAATGCTTGAACATCTTTTTAACCTTGCCACAGAGTATAATGCAGATATCTCAATGTGTGGCAGTTACAACGACTTCGGTGACAGATTGGAGCCATATTTTATATTTGATGAATTGTTGATATTGGATAAAGCCAAAGGCCTTGACGAACTGTTAAAGCGTGAAAAATATAATGTTGCGCCTCCTACAAAGTTATTTAAAAAAAATTTATTTCATAACATAAGGTTTCCTGAAGGAGTCCTTGTAGATGATATACATGTGATTTATAAGGTCTTTTCCAATGCCGATACAGTTGTAGCTCAAGGAACGCCATTGTATTATTTTAGAAAGCATGATGGAAATATGACAGGTTTTATACAATCAAACAAACTTTTCCCCAGTTTATTGGATGAGTATATCTCAATGTATAAAGAGCGCACAAAATACCTTTCAAAAAAGGTACCTGAAATCACTGATAGAGCAAGGTATTCAGAATGGTCATACATGATTTCCATGTGTGATAAGATAATCAGATATCAGTGTGACGGGTGTGAGAAACAATATGCTTACATGATAAAAACTCTAAGAGAAAGCTATGAAGAAATATGGAATATGCCATTTACTACTGAAAAAGAAAAAGAATTTTTAAAGAAAATAAAATTTGTGGAGCCGTAAGGAAAATGAACGGCATAGAGAGTCAAACAGCTAAGATAGAATAAAAAAATGTCGATATAAGTTATTGAAACTAATATTTAAATCAATATGAATTAATATAACGAAAGATAAGGTGGTATTGTATGTGGATAAGCCTCTGTATGATAGTAAGAAATGAAGAAGAAAATATAATAAATTGTCTGGAAAGAGCATTAAAAGTGGTAGACGAAGCTATAATTGTTGATACCGGCTCAACAGATAAAACAATAGAGTTACTAAAAGAAAAATACGGAAATGATGGTAGAGTAAAAGTTTTAGAAGAAGAATGGGAAGATGACTTTAGCAAGGCAAGGAATAAATCATTGGAATATGCTACCGGAGACTGGATATTAATACTGGATGCCGATGAAAGAATCTTCTGCAACAGAGGACAGTTGGAAAAATTCTTAAGGAATAGCAATTATCCCGCCTACAATATACCAATATATAACGTGTATGACAAAAATAACCTTGTTGTATCTGCCGCTATGGTAAGACTGTATAAAAACAATAACCCTAGATATAAAGGAGCTATTCACGAACAGTTGGAAATAGACGGGCAAAGTTATGCCGGTGAAGTGATAGATAAAGATATTTGTAAAATTTATCATTATGGTTATAATTCCAATGTATTTCTGAAGAAAGATAAGAGCAGAAGAAATATGGATATCATAAAAGAGGAAATTCAGAGGAATCCGGAGGATCCCTTTAATTGGTATAATAAAGGGGTTATGGAGATGATAGCTGCAAATTACGAAGTAGCTCTGGATGACTTTATTAAATCCCATGAATTGTGCAATAGCGTAAGAAGAAGCTTTCATAATGATCTACTAATAAGAATGATTCAATGTATTATGTTGCTTAAGGATTACGGGCAGGCAGCAATATTCATAGAGAGTATATCTGAAGATGTTGTCATGAAGGATATGCCTGATATTTATTACTATTTGGGAGTTTGCTATACCAAACTGGAAAAATATGATGAAGCAATAAAGAGTTTTCAAAAGGCTGTGGATATAGGAGAATACAGTAACGGAATATCTAAATTCGGCGTCGGAAGTTTTTTATCCATGATTGAATGGGCAAAAGTTCTGGAGTTAAAAGGAGAAAAGCTGTTAGCGATTGAAAAGTATATGGAAGCCGTATTTAATGAAAATAACATAGGAAAACAGGGCCTGGATGAACTAAAAAGATTATTAAAAGAAGAAGATATGGTGGATGAATTAAATCAACTGGAAAAAATATTATCCGAAAATAATAAAGCTGGTAGTAATGCTAATAGTATTGAGGAATCAATAATTAATAATGAAGAATTTGAGAAATATAAAAAGGAAGTTAAAGAAAGCATCCAGGCTTTAGTTGAAAACGGAATGCTGGCAGAAGCAAAAGAGGGTATTGTAGAATATGAAAAAATAGTAAAAAATGATATAGACATATATTCCATCAGGGCAGTTATTGCAATGATGGAGGAAGATTTTGATGAAGCAGAAAAGGTATTGATGGATGGGCTGGCTATAGATGAAGCAAGTTTTGATTTGCTTTATAATATGGCATATCTACATGATTTCCGGCAAAAAAATGAATTAGCTGTCGAATATTACAAAAAAGCATACTTTGTTGCCAAAGATGAAAATATAAAGAATAAAATAGAAGAAGAAGTAAAAAGACTCAATGGCTCATTAGTTATGAAAGTATTAATAGGCAGTCCTATACATCAGGAGCCTGAAATATTAAAGGAGTTTTTAAAATCCCTTAATAATTTAAGAAGAGATAAAATTGATGTGCACTATATGTTTGTAGATGATAATATTGTTCAAGAATCCAGTAATATACTGAAAGAATTTGCGGAAGAACAAAAGAATGTCAGTATTTATAAATCTGATTATTGTGATCAATATATTCGTAATGATAAGACTCATTTATGGAGTGAAGAATTAGTTTGGAAAGTAGCAGACTTTAAAGACAGAATAATTGAATATGCAGTAAAAAACAATTTTGACAGTTTGTTTTTAGTTGACTCTGATTTGATTTTACATCCAAACACTCTTCAGCAACTAATTTCGACTGGTAAAAATATAGTTTCAGAAATATTTTGGACTAAATGGCAACCAAACGGTTCTGAATTACCACAGGTTTGGCTAAAAGATTTTTACACCTTATATGAAAGTAAACGGGGTGAATTCTTAACACAGGAAGAGATAGCAAAAAGGGAAGGTTTATTTATCAATAAATTGAGAATACCGGGTGTATACGAAGTTGGAGGACTAGGGGCATGTACACTGATAAGCAAAGCAGCATTACAAAAAGGTGTCAGCTTCAAAGAGATTAAGAATATATCTTTTAGGGGTGAAGACCGGCATTTTTGTGTTAGGGCGGCTGCATTAGGTTTATCACTTTTTGTAGATACGCATTATCCTGCATATCATATATATAGAAAAAAAGACCTCAAAGGCGTTGCAGATTTTGTCAAAAAATGCAATTCCAAAAAAATTACGTTGGTTAATACAAGTTATTCAGGATCAAATAATATTGCTATGTGGAAACTGGTTCCTGAATACATTAAAGATAAGTATTATATTGAGATAATCCAGCAAAGTCATAATAGTGAATATTTTAATAAAATAATGAGCAGCGATGTTGTTATTATGACTGAAGGGAATTACCATTTTAATAAAGATGTTTTTAATAAAGAGCAACTGGTAATAGATTTATGGCACGGTTTTCCTTTTAAAGCAATGGGATATGTAGATAAAGGTGAAGTGTTCAAAGACCATATCAGCGCTATTTGGAGAAACGTTGACTATATAGGTTCTTACTCGGAACTATTTAACATTAATATGAATAAATGTATAAATACTGATATAAGTAAATATAAAATCCTTGGAGCACCGAGAAATGACTTTTTATTTGTTTCAAAAGGAAGAGAAAACCTTTCAAGACTTTTAAATAAGGAGTTTGAAGGTAAAAAAGTTGTATTCTATATGCCCACTTATAGATATGCAATGAGAGGCAACAGAGCAGACGGGAACAGAAATTGGGATAATTATTTCGGATTTGATTCTTTTGACAATAACAGGTTTGATGAGTTTATTACTGAGAATAATATTGAATTGATTTTGAAACTGCATCCTGCGGAAGAAGCTCTTATAATCAATAATATTGATATAAGCAGCAACGTGAATATTATTACAAATGGTTTATTAGAGCAAAATAACATGGACTTATATGAAGTTTTGAATAGCTGCGATTTGCTGATTACCGATTATTCATCAGTTTATTTTGATTTGCTGTTGTTGGACAAGCCAATGGTTTTTACTCCGGTTGATTTAAAAGAATATGAAAATAACAGGGGATTTTTGATGGAGCCATATAGTTATTGGGCACCGGGGCCAAAGTGTATTTCTCAGGATCAATTAGAGAAAGAAATTATAAAAAGCTTAAACGATAGTGAGTATTATAAAGAAGAAAGAGAGGATATTCTGAATAGGATCCATCATTATAAGGACGGATGTTCCGCAAAAAGGACCTGGGATTTTATTGACTCGCTTATCCTGTCTGATTAGTGCTGCAAACAAATTGTTGGCATAATAATTGACAGCGTAATAAGAAACTATTATAAAAGGACGATATTATGAAAGTAAGCTTATGCATGATAGTAAAAAATGAACAGGAAGTATTGGAAAAGTGCTTAAAAAGTGCTGTAGCATATGTTGATGAAATTGTAATAGTTGATACCGGGTCAAATGACAATACAAAGCAAATAGCACAAAAGTTTACAGATAAGATATTTGATTTTACATGGTGTAATGATTTTTCAAAGGCGCGGAACTATTCAGTGTCAAAAGCTGAAAATGATTGGATTCTAATACTTGATGCAGACGAAGTAATAATCAACTGGAACAAGCCTTTAATTGAGAAATTTACGGGGAGAAATACAAACACTGTAGGAAGAATAAAAATTATCAATATAGTTGAGGATGCTGACGGGAGATTAAAAAGAACTACCGATTACGTAAGTAGATTCTTTAACAGAAACAATTTCCACTTCGAGGGAATAGTGCATGAGCAGATAGTTAGCAAAGATGGGTCGTCAAATGACAGAGAAATTATTGAAATTACAGTAGAGCATATAGGATATACTAACACGGTACTCAAATCAAAGGATAAAATTGAGAGAAATATCCGGCTGCTTCAAAATGCCATCAGCCTGAACGAAAAAGATCCATATCTTTATTACCAACTTGGTAAGTCATATTATCTAAAAAAGGAGTATGGAAAGACTGTTGAAGCTTTTTCCAAGGCCTTGGACTATAGTCATGATAATTGCCTGGGGTATCTTGAAGATATTTTGATAACTTATGGTTATTGCCTTTTGAATACCGGAAAATATTCCGATGCATTAGTTCTGGAAAGTTATATTCCCTGTTTTGATGAATCGCCGGATTTTCACTTTATTATGGGGCTTGTGTACATGAATAACGGTATGTTTCAGAAAGCTGTGGAGAGATTTTATGCATGTGTGGATAAAGACGAGGCAAAAGTCGAAGGTGTTAATTCTTACATGGCTTACTACAACATAGGTGTCATATTTGAATGTCTCGGATACAAAGAAGATGCTGTTGCCTTTTATAGAAAATGTGGAAACTATGAGCCGGCACTTTTAAGGATTAAAAAGCTGCTTTAAAAAGGGGTGTCAATTCTTACTAAACTTCCTGAATAATCAATCCGATAAATAATATATAAAAACACGGATGTTTTTTATAAATATTAATACGGAGGAGATTTACTATGAGAATTGGTAGCACGGAAGCTCCAAACATAGGCTATGACAGAACTCAGATTCAGGATAGAATTACTGTTGAAAGCAATAGCAGACCATCTCAAAATTATAAAAGGCCTACGCAGATTACGGAGGCAGAAAAGAGAGAGCTGCCTATATCAGAAAAAGCAGTTATCGAAGCCATAGAAAAGGCCAATAAGGCATTTGAAGGTGTATTCAGAAGGTTTGAATTTTCAATACACGAAAAGACAAAAGAAATAATGGTTAAAGTAATCGACTCCGCAACGGATGAAGTAATAAGAGAATTACCACCTGAAAAAATATTGGATATGGTTGCAACCATATGGGAAATGGTTGGCATTTTAGTAGATGAAAGAAGGTGAAACAATGTATATATATGGTAATAGTTCTTTATCATCATTGTATACAAATACTCGAATAAGTGGTCTTGTTTCAGGACTTGATACAGATACCATAATTGAAAATCTGATGAAAGTTGAAAGACTACCACTTAACAGGCTTTATCAGAAAAAGCAGCTTGCAGAGTGGAGACGTGACGATTACAGGTCTATTAGCAATTTGCTCATTAGCTTTAAAAATGAATATTTTGATATACTCAAGCCTGCGAAGAATATGAAGTCTCCTTCCATATATCAAAAATATACTGCAGCGTCATCTAACCCGCAACTAGTAACAGCCAGCGGTGGAGCAGGAATAACCAGCTATAGCCATACCATTAAAGTTACTCAGCTTGCGTCCGCTGCTAAAGGGACAAGCACGGAAATGGTGTCGAGTCCTCTGATTGGAAATGCTACAGGCACCATAACCATTGATGATTATAACAACTCCTTTATGTTGTCTTACAATGGAGTAAGTAAAGTTATAACTCTGAAAAACGGGACTTACGACAGTATCGCGGATTTACTCGGTAACGGTGTGAATGACGGCCTCTTGAGACAGCAGGTCAGGGAGGCATTTGGAGGAACTGTAGTAAATGGAGTATTTACCGGACTTGATGTTGTTGTAAACGGTTCATCTCTTGAGTTTGTAACTCCAAATGCTTCAGACGTTGTTACAATATCTTCGGACATATCAACCGACAATTTACTGGATGTACTTGGTATAAAAGCTACAGGTGAAGGAAAAGAACTGACTTTCCCGAAAGAGATAAAGAGCGGGCAGAGATTTTCAATTACCATTGTGGAGAAAGTTGATACGGAAGATGGTGAGACAACAACAAAAACAGTAACTAAAGAAATAAGGTGGACAGAAAACAAGACATATGAAAACAGTGAAGCACTGGCATCAGATATACAGGATATGATTAATTCACAGTTCGGAGAAGGTAAGATAGTAGTAAGCGGTGCTGACGGGAAGCTTTCTTTTACAACCCGTGAGGGTGTAGAATCCCTTGCACTAAATAATTCACAAAAGAATACTGAGGTCGTAGGATATTTGGGCTTTTCATCCGGTGACAGCAACAAATTAAGTATGTCTGATACCATGAGTAAAATTAGCGGCAAACTTAGGACGGGCTCATCCATTGATGGAATAAAGTTTGATGCAGATGGAAAATTAAAGCTGACTATAAATAATGTTAGCATAGATATTAATGAGACTGATACTCTTGCAATGGTCATTGAAAAGGTTAACAGCAGTGGAGCAGGTGTTACCCTAAGCTACAGTTCATTTACCGACAAATTCACATTGATGTCAAAGAGTACCGGTGCCGGAACCATTACTCTGGATGACAACGGCAGCAACTTCTTTAAAAATATAAGGATAGAGACTATCGAAGCAGGTACTGATGCTGTATTTGAGCTGGATGGCCTTCTTGCAACCAGGCGCACTAATACATTTACCGTAGATGGAGTAACTTATAACCTGTTAGGTGTAACTGCTAAGGATGAAGAAGTAACAATTAACCTCCAGCAAGATGTGGATGCAATCTATAACTCTATTAAGGAATTTATTGATAAATATAATGAAATATTGGATACCATAAACAAGAAATTATCAGAAGAGTATGACAGAAGTTACCAGCCACTCACAAGCGATCAAAAAGAAGAAATGACTGAAGATGAGATAAAAAAATGGGAAGAAAAGGCAAAGACCGGGTTGCTAAGAAATGACAGTACATTGGAAACTTTAGTGTCGACGTTAAGAAGGGCTATGTACGATGCTATAGACGGTGTGAGCGGCGGGCTATATTCTATTGGAATAACTAGCGGAAGTTATGTTGATAAAGGTAAACTTATTATTGATGAGCAAAAACTCAGGGAAGCTATAAGGAATAACCCTGATAAAGTTATGAATATTTTTGCAAAGGAATCATCAATTTCATATTCCGCGGACCTTGACGGTAAAAGCAGGAGTACAAGATATAGTGAGAGCGGCATAATAAACCGCATAGAAGACATACTTAAAGATTATGTCAGGACAACCAGGGATGCTAACGGCAGGAAGGGTATTCTTTTGGAAAAAGCCGGTATAGTCGGAGATGTTTCAGAGATTAATAACACTATTTATCGAGAAATTGCCGAATATGATGAGGAGATAAAAAGGCTGATTGATCTTCTTACCGAAAAGGAAAACTCGTATTATTTAAAGTATGCTGCTATGGAAAGGGCACTGGCTCAAATGAGTTCACAGAGCAGCTGGCTGTCGTCGCTGTCAGGATGAGCGGCTAAATAGCAAGTATATCAAATAAATAAAAAGTCTATAGACAAAATATAAAAATAAGTCAAAATGATTATTGTATTTGGAGGGGTGCTTGTGGCTATTTACAACGGATACAGTCAATACAAGGAAAATTCCATATATACCTCAACTCCGGAAGAATTAGTGCTGATGTTGTATAATGGGCTTGTAAAGTTTATTATGCAAGCCCAGTCCGCTGTTGAGGAGAAAAATTATGAGAGAGCAAATGAAGCGATAAAAAGGGCTCAGGATATAGTAACTCATTTTCAATGCACTCTTGATATGAGATATGAAATATCCAAAGACTTTGAGAAAGTATACGATTATATGTATAAACGTTTACTTGATGCAAACATTAAGAAAGATAAAAGTATACTTAGAGAAATGCTTGTTTATGCAAAAGATCTGCGTGATACATGGACAAAGGCAATGAAATTGGCCAAACACCAGGGTAATAAGCAACCTGCGGTAAAGTAGCAAATTGAGAGGGGATACCATGCAGCCGGAAGAATACATAAAAAAGATGACAGAGTTATCACAAAAAAAATATGCATTGCTTAAAGAAATGCTTATGTTTACTAAGGGTCAGACCAGTGCGATTGCTGATGGAAATATAAATAATCTGCAGAGATTGATAGAAAACAAGCAGGAGAGAATTGAACAGATAGACAAACTGGATGATGAATTTAAAACTTGTTTTCAACGGCTGAAGCTGGTACTAAAGATTGATAAACTGGATGAATTAAGAGAAACGGAAATAGGTGGTGTAAAGGAGCTCCAGAATGTTGTAGGGCTGATAACGGAATTAATTAAGGAGATAAGTGAAATAGAAAAAAAGAACAGTGATGAATTAAAAAAATTGATGGCTGCTACTGCTGTTGAAATCAAAAAATTAAACCAGGGAAAAACTATTAATAATGCGTATAAACGTAACCAGACTATGGCCCCTTCATACTTTATTGATAAAAAAAGGTGATGTATAAGAGTATTATAGATGATGGCATAAAAGAACATTCTAAAATATAGAATGTTCTAATTTTGTGAGTAAACCATATCAAGGAATTCGAATATACGTGACATATAAGTTTCCGGATTTTTATTGTAGCTTTCCAGGTGCCCCGCACCTTCAACTTCCCACAATTCCGTATTATTGCTGTTTGTTTTTGAATATAATGCATAAAGTTCCCTGCTGTTGTTTGCAGGAATTGATGAATCATCTTTTCCATGTATAAATAGAACAGGACGGGGTGACAGATCAATTATTGCCCCGATAGGATTTACATCATCAGTATTAATATTGCCAAGTACTTTTACAGCTTTAGGTACGGTATATCTAAAAAGTTTTAAAGGCAGATTCCATTTTTCCGCTCTGTAGTTAACATAATCATCAAAATCCGTATAAGGACTGTCAAGTATTAATGCATCTACATTTTCGGATTTTGCGCCGGCAAGTATACTTGCGGTAGCACCTGTACCAAAACCCATAAGAACTATATGCCTGGAATTATGAAGTCTTGTTGTATAACTTATTACTGCTGTCAGATCATCCACTTCAAGAGCGCCCATCGAAGTTAACGAACCATCTGACTTGCCTGAATTCCTGAAATCAAAAGTCAATACATTATAGCCTTTATTCAAAAACCCTTTTACAATATTCATAGTACTTTCTTCAAATTGTAACCGGTTTTTACCATAATCATGTGCCAAAATTACTGTTCTGTCACTTTCTAATTTTTTGAAATACCATCCGCTCAGTGTTATGCCTTTATCCCCAACAGGTATACTTATGTTGGAGTAATCAGGAACTATATTTGACGAAAAGGGCTTTATGGCTTCTTTTTCAGGATGTAATATATTCCATGCGACATATACTGAAAGTGATAACACTATTATAGTTGCAAGCAAGGCTAAAAGAGCAATAACGATAAAAAAAGTTCTGAGTTTGTGAGTTTTATGGGATACATAAGTTATACCGTCGATTCTCATATGAAAGACCTCCGATTTCGGCAGTTGAGTAGTATTTGTACAACTACCCGTGTACGAGTTACCAATGTGCGATTATTAAGGATCTTATCAATTAGAGCAGTGTTGCTTGACATATACTAATGCATCTAAATTAACTTGTTGCACTTGTATTTCGATAGCAGGAGTTGCCAGCTCAAAAGCTAATAAGCTCATTGCGAGGCAAATCAATTCGCTTGTGTTAAAGGACACTTCCTTTAACACGGGAAGTGCAGAGGGGATTCACCTCGGCGTTTTAGAGGGGAGGCTCAGGATGCTTGCATCCGTCAAAGGGGGAAGTAATTCTCCAAGCGAAAAAATTGCATAACAATTTTGCTCAGGTGATTTGCCTTATCCTCCACTTCGCTAACTAGCTCTAAAGCTCTCCACAATACTATCTCATTATCTAGCACAACAAGTTATACTATATACTCATATGCGATAAATTTTTATAATATTGTATATGTTTATTTTATTATATTTTTATTTATATACAATGTAAAGTCATTTACAGTAATTTTATTTGCGACTTGAATTTTATGTGAATCTGATTGCTTGTACAGTAAGTGTTTACTTATACAGTAATTGTTTAGTAAGTATTTACTTATTCAGTGAATAAACGGTGAAAAAGAATGGTAAAGCAAGAAACAGTATCGGAGTTAAATGATGGCGTGCGCCGAGGAGGGTCCAAATTAAAAAGTCGAAATATAACATGAAAATTTTTACAAAAACATGTAGATTTTTACAAACACATATGATATAATACATACACTAAATGGAATTTATGTAAAAAATAATACATATTATAGAACTAATGGTGAAAAAAGTATGAAGCCTAAGGAAATACTTGAGGGGAAATACAGAATTATAAAAACTTTAGGACAGGGAGGGATGGGGAAAGTATATCTCGTTGAGAATATTAGGCTGGGTACGCTTTGGACTGTCAAGAAAATAGACAGGAAATCTGGGGGGAATGCAGGGCTTCCAACAGAACCGGATATTCTGAGGAAACTGAACCACCCTGCACTTCCGAGGGTATTTGACATACTGGAAGATTCAGATAATATTTACATAATCTTTGACTACATTGAGGGCATAAGTCTGGATAAAAAACTGGAGGAAGTAGGGAACTTTCCCGAAGAAGTTGTGATTGAATGGGCTTGCCAGCTGTGCGACGTACTTTCCTATCTTCATTCTTTCAAGCCCGGTCCGATAATTTATAGAGATATGAAACCTTCCAATATAATCCTTACCCCGGAGGGACGGGTTAAGCTTATTGATTTCGGAACAGCCAGAGAGTACAAAGAGGGAGCTGAAAGTGATACAACATATATCGGAACAAGAGGTTATGCTGCCCCGGAACAGTATGGCTGCGGCCAGACAGATGTCACTTCTGACATATACAGTCTTGGTATGACTCTAAGACATTTGTTGACAGGCAAAGGGCCAGGTGAGTTTACGGGTAATACAGGGGCTGCAATGGCAACAGGTGCGAACCTTTCCTATAAAATGGAGAAAATTGTAAGTAAATGCACTATGCAGAACCCACGCGACAGATATCAATCTGTGACGGAACTTAAGAAAGATATTGAAAACCTACGGGTTATGGACAGTGAAGCAGATAAGCATGTAGATTATGAAGATGCAGAAAGCTATAACAAAAAGGGGTCAAGGAGATTCATCAGGGATAGAGCAGGAGAAGACGGCAGTAATAGCGGCAGCGAAGGCAAAAGAATGGAGGACAGAAGTGAAAGCTTTAAGAAAAGCTTTAGCTCCTTCGCAATGCATGGGGGATTCAGAAAAGTTATACTGACTATATGGGACAACGCGGAATTTGGATGTGAACTTGCATATATCGCTGCAAGATTTACAGATTTGAACGTTGCATTAATTGATTTAGATCTGCTTTCACCTAAGATAGATTTACTTCTGAACACAAATAAATATCCTTTTAAGGGGTTTACAGAAGGACTATTCAACAAATCAAGCCTTGATATACTAATGGACGCACTTGAAAAAAATACTCTTACGCACGAAGTGTTTATGAAATCTGCTATTCGTAGAAAAGAGCTGAAAAACCTTTTCGTCATTACAGGAAATTACAACTTGAACAATTATGAATATTATAGCGATGATAACCTTATTAAGCTTATAGAAAAAGCGTATCAGTTTTTTGACGTTGTTGTTTTACTGGTAAACAGGTCTATCTATGATTCTTATACAGTGATTTCACTGATTAAATCGGATTATAATTTAATAGCTGTAAGGGCTGATGCGGGCAATCTAAGAGAATTCAACAGGTATCTTCTCTTTCTGGAGGAGAAACAGCAAATTCTGCTTAATAAATGTAAATTTGTTGCTTTTGAATATGATAGAAACTTAAACATAGACAAAAAATCTCTTGATGAAATAACAGGTGGAAACTATATAGGCAGTATCAGTTATAGTTCAAAGAGGATAAGGTACAGGAATTGTTCTTCACCATATGCAAAGCATATGGAAAAGGAGGTGATTTCAGAATACTTTGCGATATTGTCGAGATTTAACATATTGCCAAGACCGGGTTTTTTTAGTGTTCTGAGAAAGCGGATTTTCAAAGCGTGAGGGAAAAGCTTGAAAAGGGAGGTGTATAAAAATGCCTGCAGTAGCTACACACAATAAGTATATATTTGGCTGTCCGGGCAGAAACGGCTTTAGTGCATACCCGGGAGACATAAACACGTTTGTTTCAAATGTAACGTTTAACATATTGAGAGATTCACCGGAACTGGTTGCAGATGTGGCCAGCGGGAAGGTGAGCAGAGATGTGCTTGAGATGGCAATAATAAAGGATTTAGACAGACATAAATACCACATGGGACTTTACAGGGAAGATTTGATCAGAAAAGTGTTTGATTTTATGTTCGGATATGGGGAACTGCAAAGTTATGTGGAAGATGAGGACATTACCGACATTGACGGAACGCGTTATAATGAGTTTGTCATAAAAAGAAATGGTTTAAGGCTTAAAATACCGGTTAATTTAGGAAATGAGAAAATATTTGATACATATTGCAAGCTCATTGCAATAAGAAATGGCGGTATTCTAAACGAAAACGACTGCCACTGCAGGGTTACCGATGAAAAGTACAGGCTAAGGATAAACGTATCAATAAGGCCAAGAAATATATCCGGTCCAACAATAAGTATAAGAAAACATAGAATAAAAAGTTTAACTTTGACCGATCTTGTAGAAAAAGAAATGATTAATGAGGAAATATATTCATTTATTAATAACCTTGCAGGTACAGATGCAACAGTATTATTTTGCGGAAAGGGAGCTGCAGGCAAGACAACTTTGATGAGAGCATTTGTGAATGCTTTACCCGAAATGGAAAGAGTGCTTATAGCAGAATCAGATCCGGAGATTTATCCCGATAAACCATATTGCATTGAGCAGAGGATTAAAAAGCAAAATGAAGGCGGCAGGCCGGTTACATTGCGAGATCTTGTCCGGGATGGTCTTACAATGTCACTTGATACATATTGCATAGGAGAAATTGTAGGAGATGAGGCATTGGAATATGTAAAGGCTGCTTTTACCGGACACCGGGCTCTTGCAACAACTCATTCCGAAAGTGCCGAAGATGCATTCGGGAGATTGCTCACATTGTGTAAATCCGCAAATTCGGGTGAAAGTGAAAAGATGTTGAAGGAGATGATGGCAAAGAGCATAGACGTGATTTTCTATTTAAAAAGTTTTAAAGTAATAGACATATTGGAAATACAGGGTTATGATGCTGAAAACGATAAATTTCTGTACAACAGGCTGTTTCGCTTTGATATTGAAGGCGAAGACGATATGGGATTTATAAAAGGAAGATTTATAAAGTGTGGCAAGCCAGGCGACAGATTAGCAGCAAAATTCTATAGAAAGGGAATATCCCTATGTTAGACCTGGTGCTGATTGTAAATTCATTTATGCTTGCCGCTTTTACAGTGTTGTTTGCATATTTTACCGTAATAAATGCAGATGTGAGAAAAATTCTTAAGTCAGGGGTTGAATGGCTGAGCAGGGAATATAACGAGAAGCAGCTGAAAAGAGAAGTAAAAAAATATAGCAGGATAATACCGCTGAAAATGACTGTTGCAGAGAAAATTGAATTGTATATGATAGATAAGTCAAATATAAAGCACTATATACCATTTGCTAATTTTTATTCACTTATGATGGTATGCATATTGATTTTCATTTTTACCTTCAGATTAATATTTAAAATACTTCTTTTTGTACCTTCGACAGTTGTCGTGTCATTAATTTTTTCACTGATACCGTTGTTTATTCTTGACATTATGGGAAAGTACAATTCGGAGATCATCCGAAAACGATTGGCGGATTTTATCTCAGTATTAAACAGGTGGTGCGCGGTCAAAGAGGATATATTTTATGCCTTTGAGAAGTCGGTAGATTCAGGCATCGGAGAGCCTTTGAAGACATTTATAAGAGATATGGTGATACAGGTAAACCGTGGCATAGATCCTATGGAAGCACTTGATATACTTTGGATGAAAGTTGACAATATACAGTTCAGAGATTTCATAATCAATATCAAGCAAAATATCAAACACAGAGGAAATATAAGAAGACTGCTTTCCAACATGGAGGAACAGTTTTATAAAATTGAAGAGGAATATAACAGGCGTAAAATATCTACCTACGTTGACCGGATGCTTTTGTATGTAATAATGTTTACAGTTCTTTTCGCGGGATATTTCTTTCTCAGGTCAAACCCCCTGGTGAAAGAATTCTATATAAATACCGTGCAAGGTAAATTATTACTAACCCTTTTTGTTGTCCTTTATTCGTGCGGACTTTACATGATTGGGAGAATCACAAGATTTGAGCACTGAGACCGTGTGACATGTTGCGCCTTCCCCCTTCTAAATGTCTGCTTCGCAAACAGGCAGTTAACCTTTTCAAATGGCTGGGCCAGAATTTCCTCAAAGACTTTAAACCGGTCATTTAGTATGACTAATATGTAATGCCTTATCAGAAAAGGCCCATAACCAAAAATATTCAGGCTTTGCTTGAATATTAACTGCCATATTGAGGCTTCCGGGAATAAATCCCGAAAACCGCAATGGAGGAATCAATGAAAATTGGGCAGTTGCAGTTAACACTGTAATATATGAAAGAGAGGCATTTTTAAAAAAGAGGGATGTTATTTGAGCGATGCTGTATTAGTTATTTATAGCCGCAATGTTATTCAAGTGTTACTTATATTCACCAACATCATATTGGCAAATTTAATATATGGAAAATTGAGATTATACTTTGACAGGCCTCTGATAGAAGCAGCAGGTGGCAGAAGCAATAAGATTTCTATCTATAAGAGATGTGCCAGATTTGTAAGGCAGTCAATTGCAGAACATAGGAAATCAAGAAATAATATCAGGATTTATAAATTATGGACAGATAATATCCGGCCTGACAGATCCGGATTTTATGAAAAGGCAAAGGCAAAAATGAACAAGGCTGGGTATAGGGGCAAGTACGCTGCAGAGACCTACCTGTTTTTAAAATATTTTGTTATTCCGTCAATTTTCATACTTGCTTTAGTATTAAACTATCCGGATATATCGAAATCTGTTTTGGCTTCTGCGACAACCTGGCTCATAATTGAAACGGTGATAAGAAGAAAAAGAAAACAAATCAATTTGATGCTGCAAAAAAATATCTATAAAATATATAAATTTCTTCACAATCAGATATCATCAGGGGTAAAAGTCACCGACGCCATAAAGTGTGTGTATGAAATTGCAGACGACAGATACTTAAGAGAGGCGCTGGTTAAATTGGCTGCCAGGTACGAACTGACTCTTGATATTGATACAACATTGGATGAACTTAAATCATTTTTTGATGTCCAGGAGATTGAAACTCTTTGTATAGTTTTAAAACAGGGAGTGCTGACGGGAGATAACCAGGAAATTCTCGCCAGGCAGGAAGAAGTTATGTTTAAAAAATATTTTAATTATATACAAGCTGAGACAGATAGCTGTAAAGCAAGATGTGTAGCAGCGGCTGCCTTGTTTGTAGCCATTATAGTAGTTATGATATCAGTTCCGCTGTTTATTGATGCCGCAAACGCCCTTGGAAAGATATTTATGAATTGATACTTATGAACTGATAATTATGAACTGAAGTTTATGAATTGAAGTTAGTAAATAATTAATGAAAAGAAAGGAGCATTGGTTATGAAAGCTATAAAAAACAATATGTCAGGAGACACAAAACATTGTATGAAGCCGAAATATGCAAGGCTGAAACAAGCTGGGAAAAGTATAGCTGTATATCTGAATAGAAATGGAGGTTTCGGCATGAATGAGCTGTTGGGAATAGCTGCGGCATTAATCATCGCTGCATTTATAATTATCCCAGGACTTAGAAGGTTTGCAGGCAACATTATGACGGAGTTGGAAAATTGGTGGAAAAATACAATTGTAAGTCAAATATTTTCTTCATAACTGAAATGACAAGCATTATGGCTATGGGGATAAGCTTCTGGCTACGGAGGTGGGTATGATTGGCGTCAAAGGTTGTTGTTACCGGTGTAGTACTTGTTATACTTACAGCACTTATAGTTTTTCTTGTTGAATTTTTTGTTCCGGTATCCATGAAATCTGATATGAATACTTTTTGCAGAAGTGTCATTATGAAAATGGAAATTGAGGGCGGCTTATCAGCAGAGGTGAAAGCAGAACTGATTGACAAAATGAGAAACAGGGGTTTCAAAAATATTACAGTTACCGGTTCAGAATATGCTAAATATGGGGATGAGATGAATCTGCGTGTTGAAGCAGATATCGAATTTAGCAGACTGATGCATTTATTTGGAAGAACTTCAGTTGCACACAGGGTGGTTTATGACAAGACATTTATAGCGAGAAAGGTTGTTAATTGATGTTGCCGGAAAGGTTAGTGTTAAAGTTAATTTTATTGAGCAAGCTAATGCCTCCGAAAGAATTAATATTGTTGAACATATTCCGGAATTCATATACAACAGGGGATTACATGACTCAAAGAGGATATGAAATAAGAGATGAAATAAGAAATGAAAGAAAAGATGAAAGAGGAGATGCAGTATTAGATGTTATATTACTGGCTGCAATAGTTGTGTTTGTTGTAATACCGGTTTTCTACTATGTTCTTGAAAACTATTTGCTATCAGTCAAAGCCCAAATGATACGGGATGCTGTGGATATGACCAATATATCTGCATATGAGGCCATAAGAGCTGAGAATCTTTCAGGGAATACCCTTGAAATAGATTATGAAAAAATGCAGTCTATATACAGAGGTTTACTTGCAAAGAATCTCATATTATATGAGGATATGTCACCAAAACCCGAATCCATAGCTGATGAAAAAGTATTAATTGATTCCCTGTTGGTATTTAGTGAAGGAAACGGTGTCACCTGCCCCAATGGTACAATGCTGGACAGGCCGTCAATACACGCTTGTGTTATAGTGCCTGTTAAACCATCTCTTTACAGGCAGTTCATACTTGAACAGGCCGGAAAAGAGTATTTTGAACTTAAAATACACGTAGACTCCGAAATACCGATAGACAACTGAATCTACTTTAATAATTTAAAGTATTGCATAATAATCTTGAATAAAAATTATTTATGGATTGTTGTAATATTGTTGTTATATCATAGAGAAGGAGAACTTTTCTGCATATGAAGAGAATTAACAGAATTTTTGTAACCGGTTGTCTAGCCATTGTACTGTTAGTAGCCGAAATTATTATCATACAGAACGTATCCGGTTATCAAAGTAAAGTGGAAGTTGTTTTTACAAAAACAAATATACCTGAGGGAACTGTTATTGAAGAAAATATGCTGGAAATAATAGAAGTTGATGCGTACATAATTCCAAAAAATGCAGTAAAGGATGTAAAGGAAATAGTGGGAAAGGAAGCCGGGACCGATATTGAAGAAAGAGAGATGGTTGTGACAGGAAGATTGAGAGAAGTAGGGGAATCTGATGAAATAAAAGTTGTGAATGAGGAAAACAGGCTGTTTTCTGTGGAGTTTAAAAGTGACCAGGTGAATGGCTGGCAGCTTTCAGCGGGACAATATGTAGATATAATTTTTATACCGGATGATAATACAGATTTGCAGACAGATAATATGGAAGAAGGCAAAGGCTTTGTTAAAGGAGGTGAAGGCCCTGTTAACATTATAGATGGTCTTGAATACAGTAAATCGTGTCCCGGCGTACAGATCCTTAAGAATATAAGAATTGCAGCTATTATTAATGAAAAAGGAGAACTATTAAGAGGACATGATATATCGGGAACACCGAGAATTATCTCATTTGAAGTATCAGAAAGGCAGGATCATTTCCTTGCCTGGGCGAAAAGCCATGGAAGGCTGGAGGTATCATTGGTACAAAAAGGAAAGCAGTATAAAGAATAATACACAGGAGGTTTAAAATGTCTGATTTTAAATTTGAAATCGTGAAGAAAATCGGAGTATTAGGAGAGTCCAGCAATGGATGGAAAAAAGAAGTTAATATTATAAGCTGGAATGAAAGGAAACCAAAATTGGATATCAGGGATTGGGATGAGAGCCACGAAAGAATGGGAAAAGGTATAACACTTAGCAGAGAAGAGGCAGAAAACCTCAAAGAACTTTTAAAGGAAATGGATATGGCAGACATCGAAAGCTAGCATAAAAGGAGGACAAATGTCCTCCTTTTATGCTTGTATGCTAACCTTGACCGAAATTGAGCTATGTTATAGAATTTAAAATGAAATAATAAATTGCCTATAAATAGCCAGTTGCAAAATAAACGCCATTTGTAAATGAAATCAAAGGGTATTGCCCTAAACAATAATTTGTATATTAAGTATGCTATAAACTATATTGAAAGGGATGCATGTTAATATGGAAAACCAGATGGGAAACCAGGTTATTCCAAAGGCGTGGAGAAGTTTGATGAGCTCCTCATCATTTGTGCCGGTTATCGTCAAGAACATCGAAAGAATTCATGACCGGGAATGGAGTATGAACTTAAGTCAACACGATTCTTTCGAAATGGTATATATGAAAAAAGGCAGTGCGGTCTTTGAAGTATCAGGCCAGCCTGTTGATATGGGACCTAATGACATAATAATAATTAAACCCTTTCAATATCATAAATTTATTGTTAAGTCTGAATCAGGCTGTGAATTTATTGTCCTGAGTTTCAAGTTTGAAAACAAAGACACGGGGGAGTATTCCGAAGTATCGCTGGAAGACTTCCTTAATTTTGTAAGCAGTAAAGAGTCGGGAGCCTTCATATCCCTGAAAGTCAGCCAGAAGAATGATATTATTGTGCTTTTAAACAGGATATTGAAGGAGAGGGACAGCAACGAAATCGGCAGCGAGTTTCTTAGCCATCTGCTGGTCTTGGAACTTTTTGTGCTTATTTCAAGAGCTTTGAAAATGGAATGGGAAAACAGTATAAAGAATAAAAGTCCAAAACTCAAGGAATTAATTAAAATTTCCGTAAACTATATACATAATAACTATGAACGCAACATTTCATTGAATGATATTGCCAGGTTTGTGTTTCTCAGTACAAGCTATTTTACCCGTGCTTTCAAAGAAGAAATGCATATCAGTCCAATAAGTTATCTTCTTAAGGTGAGGGTGGAAAGAGCCATGGAGCTATTAAGAGAAACAGACCATAAAATAAGTGACATTGCGTTAAGTGTAGGCTTTTCCAATCAACAGCGCTTTAATGAGATATTTAAAAAGCACACTAAAATGACACCTCTTCAATTTAGAAAACAGTACAACAAGAATCATTAATTATACCTGTTTTTTTGGGTAATTATCGGGAAGAACTGCTTCAGTAAAAAAAGTATAATCTTCATAAGATAATAAGCTATAAATTAAAATTTATAAGAAATATGTAAAAAGTAATAAGTAAAAAGTTATAAGTAAAAAGTTGTTAGTTAAAGCTGGCAGTTAATCCTTTTCAAATGTGCCTGCCAATAGTTTGCTTCGCAAACTGGCAGTTGTGCATGATATTCAAGCAGAGCTTGGGTATTGTTTTATGTTTTTTACAGCTTGTATACAGCTTAACTTATAAAGGACAAGGAGGTATCGGTATAATATGGGAATGACCATGACACAAAAAATTTTAGCGGAACATGCTGGATTGGAAAGTGTAAAGGCCGGGCAATTAATTAAAGTAAAAGTTGATATGGTTCTTGGAAATGACATAACAACTCCCGTTGCCGTAAAGGAATTTGAGAAAATTGGAGTGAATAAGGTATTTGATATAAATAAAATTGCCATAGTTCCGGATCACTTTACTCCAAACAAAGATATCAAATCTGCTGAGCAGGTTAAAATGATAAGAGAATTCTCAAAGAAAATGGGCATTGTAAATTTCTTTGAAGTAGGGCAAATGGG
>Ga0134104_1000945_pt1 | contig 28954 bp, 28 predicted proteins | sample 15_3_2metaG_FD_94455 | JGI IMG/M metagenome (GOLD analysis project Ga0134104, IMG submission 94455) | Switchgrass degrading microbial communities from high solid loading bioreactors in New Hampshire, USA - 15_59_3.3_214_A2 metaG | ecosystem: Engineered > Bioreactor > Semi-continuous > Anaerobic...
TAAAAATGACTATATAATTCGTTTAGAGGAAAAGAAAGATTACCGGGAGGTGGAAACTCTCGTCAGAGAAAGCTTCTGGAATGTGTACCGTCCCGGCTGTCTTGAGCATTTCACACTGAAGAAGCTGCGTGATGACCCTAATTTCGTCCCGGAGCTTGATTTCGTGATGGAGAAAGATGGCAGAATTATCGGCCAGAACATCTTTTTAAGAGCGACTATCAAGGCAGATGACGGCAGAGAGATTCCTATCATGACGATGGGACCTATCTATATCGCTAATGATTTGAAGCGCCATGGTTACGGCAAGAAGCTACTGGACTTCTCCCTTGAAAAAGCGGCAAAACTCGGCTGCGGGGCTGTTTGCTTTGAAGGCAATATTGACTTTTACGGCAAGAGCGGCTTTCGGTATGCTTCCGAGTATGGTATCCGCTATCATGGACTTCCGGATGGAGCGGACGCATCATTCTTTCTCTGCAAGGAGCTGATTCCCGGTTATCTTGACGGCATCACTGGGGAATATGCAACACCGGAAGGCTATTTCGTCTGCGAAAAGTATCCTGAGGAATTTACAGAATACGAAGCCGGATTTCCTTCAAAGGAAAAGCTGAAACTTCCTGGACGGCTGGAATAATCTGAACGGATGAAACAAAGCACCCGTAGCTCCTAAAGCATGGAACTGCGGGTTGTTTTTATGACTTTGTTATGACATTTCAAGTGTCGGTCACGTCCCGTCAGGAATGGATTTTACGGAATCAGCCATAAGAGAATTAAAAGAAGAACTCGGTAATTACAGCTTCTGCAAAAGTATATGCAATCAATCGTGATGAGTGGAAAGAATTGAAAAATGCAGAGGGCTATAGTGATTGACATAAAATTATGAATGAAGTGCTTTACAGAATTACTTAAACAGACATTTGGTGAACGTATTTATTTTGCAGGCCTGCAAGGAAGTTACGGAAGAGGTGAAGCAACTGGATCAAGTGATATTGACGTAGTAGTGATATTAGATAAACTTACAGCAGTTGGTTTAAAAACATATAGCGATATGAAACTGCTTTGTTTTTTAAAGGAGCTGACTGTAGCCTTTGAGAAAACAAATTATACAGGTTTTATGTTTTGTATATAATATGCGGCTTCACAGATATGATTGACGGTACTGTTGCAGGGAAGACCTTCTCCGTAAGCGAGTTCGGTTCTAATCTGGACACAGTTGCTGATTTCATGTTTTTAGTAGCGTGTTTGATAAAATTGCTTCCTGCGATAAATATACCACTGGCTCTGCCTTTTATTGAGATGAAATATTTTGTGATTTGTGATTATTGTATGCGTAGCAGCAACATCTGCAGCGATTCAGGAAATGTTTTTGCTGCAATGCAGGATTGGCATCATTTTATAAGGTAGGAAGGATTAAGAATGATAGGGAAAGTGTTCAATACCAAAAAGGGGGTAATTCACTATTGGACCAGTATTGTTTCTAGAGAAAGGACATGGCTTGTATTTCTTCCGGGGCTGACAGCAGATCATCGATTGTTTGAAAAACAGATTGAAGTATTCAAAGATGATTACAATCTGTTTGTATGGGATGCGCGGAAACTGAATATGGACGTCAGCTTATGTATGCCATGATGGACAGCTATACTAAAAAAGAATATTGCGAGCTGGTGTCTCATGGATACAAAACTCTGGCAGAAGCAATTGAGGCAGATCTGGCATATGAAATCTCCTGCCCTGCTTTATTGATATACGGTGAAAAAGATAAAGCCGGATACACAAAACGCTACAATACAGCATGGGCAAATCAGTCCTGCCTCCCAATTCAGTGGATTCCCGGGGCTGGACACAATTCTAATACTGACAAACCTGAATTAGAGCGACAATTATTTGATACGTGTTTTCACCATTATGGATAAGCGTATTGGAAAACATACGCTGGAGGCCATGAAACAAAGGTCAGAATACAAAACATACCCGGAATGGGTTCAGCAATTTTATAAGTTACGTTTCAACAGCATTACCTGTTAATCGAAGATGGAGGAGCCGGCTTAGAGCATAATAGACTGGCCCTATTGCTATACTTCCAAGAAAACCGCATTTCAGAATTAATTCAGAATCAACATCATTGAACACCGGAAAAGTTTAAATCAATTCTAAACATCCAACTGAAAGTTTTGTTCACGAAAAAAGTTTCCCTACGGTTAATTTTATCACCTTATATTAACCATAAATCCATTGAGGCATGATTTGATTAGACGGTATAATAACAGTGGGTGATGAAGATGAAAGAAATCAATATTGCCAGAGTGATTGCTAAAAAGCGGCATGAAAAGGGATTGACGCAGGAGGAGCTTGCAAATTACATCGGCGTGTCGAAGGCTTCGGTTTCAAAATGGGAAACCGGTCAGAGTTATCCTGATATTACTTTTCTGCCGCAGCTTGCGACACTTTTTAATATAAGTATTGATGAGCTCATGGGTTATGAACCGCAAATGAGTAAAGAGGATATTCGTAAACTGTATGTACGATTATCCGCTGATTTTGCTTCCAAACCATTTGATGAAGTATTGGACTCTTGCCGTAAAATTGCAAATAAGTATTTTTCCTGCTTTCCTCTGGTATTTCATATCGGCCAATTGCTTGTAAACAACTGTATGGAAGCAGGAGACAAGGAAAAAACCCTTTCTGTGCTTTCGGAAGCTAAAGAGTTGTTTATCCGGGTGAAAACAGAAAGTGAAGATGCAGAGCTTGTTCAACTTTCCTTATATATGGAAGCATGCTGTGCCTTGATGATGGGAAATCCAAGCGAAGTACTCGAACTGCTGGAAGGAACAAGCCATAAAATCATTTCCAATGAAACTCTGCTTGCTTCTGCCTATCAAATGCTTGGCAAACCAAAAGAAGCCAAAATGATATTGCAAGTTGCTATGTATCAGCATATAGGTAATCTCTTTGGAGCATTAACAGATTATCTTATGCTTTGTACAGACAACCCTGAACAGTATGATAAAACACTTAAGCTTGCAAGTGATATTGCTGAAACTTTTGACTTAAAAAAACTTCATCCGTCGTTGCTCATTAAGCTCTATATCGTTGCTGCCCAGGGATACGCTATGCTTGGAAACGCAGAAAGAGCACTGGAAATTCTTGAAAAGTATACAGAGCTTGTTACCGGTAATATTTATCCTCTGAAGTTAAAAGGAGATGAATATTTTTATCTGATAGATCAGTGGATTGAAGAGCTCGATTTAGGTAATGCTCTTCCAAGGAGTGAAAAAATTATACGCAAGAGCATGGCTGACGGAGTCATAAATAACCCTGCATTTACAATATTGGCTGATGAAATCCGATTTAAGAGGATTGTAGATAAACTGAAAAATAACTGTTAGGAGCAGGATGCACCATGAAAGAAATGAAATCAGGACATCATTAAAGGAGGAGTGAATCATGGATTTGGCTATGTTGAAAGAATACTTGCCGTTTCTTATTCCGTTGGTGATTGCTCAGTTTGCACTTGCTATTACTGCACTTATACATGTCTTGCGCCATCCCCATTACCGTTTCGGAAATAAAGTGATGTGGGTTTTGGTTGTCATGTTCATACAGTTTATCGGTCCGGCCTTATACTTTGCTATTGGCAGAGGTGAGGAATAGATGGGTGTCTTGGAAATCAAACAGCTTTATAAGCGCTTTGGGCACCATGAGGTGTTGAAGGGATTGGATATGGATGTCCCTGAGCATTCTATATTCGGCTTTGTTGGGCAGAACGGCGCAGGCAAAACAACAACAATGAAAATTATCCTTGGGTTATTGAAGCCTGACAGCGGTTCTGTAACCGTATGCGGTGAAAAAGTTACGTATGGCGAATCCAAAACCAACCGCCACATAGGCTTTCTTCCGGATGTTCCGGAGTTTTATGGGTACATGAATCCAATGGAATATTTGAAGCTGTGTGGTGAGATAACCGGCCTTACGAAGACCCAAATTAAATCAAAGAGCGAGGAATTACTGGAACTTGTGGGACTAAAAGACCAAAAAAAGAAAATTGGCGGGTTTTCCAGAGGGATGAAGCAGCGCCTCGGTATCGCACAGGCCTTGCTGAATGAGCCAAAGCTCCTAATCTGTGATGAACCTACATCAGCCCTTGATCCAATCGGCAGGAAGGAAATACTAGATATTCTGTTTGCAGCAAAAGGGAAGACGACCATCGTATTTTCGACCCATATTCTGTCGGATGTTGAAAAGATATGCGACCGTATTGCGGTATTGCATGACGGAAAGCTTGCGCTTTGCGGCACACTTTCCGAAATAAAGGAACGTCATAGGCTCCACGGTTTTATCCTTGAATTCGAGAGTGAAGAAGCAGCTTCATGTTTCGAGAATTCGGAAGAGTTGAAACAGCCATCAATCAGTCTGTCACGCAATGGAAGCACTGTAAAGGTTCTTCTGACCGATGGCGGTATGGACGGACATTTTTTGTTGGGTGTGCTATCGCAAAGGCGCATTGTTCCGTTGAAATTCGCAGTGATGGAACCGACTTTGGAAAGTTTGTTTATGGAGGTGGTTCGATGAAAGGCTATTTGGCATTTTTAAAGAAAGAGTTCTTTGAATACACAAAAACCTATAAACTATTCATTATGCTAATGGTTTTTGCAGTTTTCGGAATCACGAATCCCCTTATAGCAAAATTGTTGCCTGAAATTCTTGGAAGCCTTATAACCGACGGTGTCATCATAACTCTACCGGAGCCGACGGCCTATGATGCCTGGACACAGTTTTTCAAAAACGCAACGCAAATGGGACTGATCGTAATGGCGATTCTATTCAGCGGCGTTTTATCTTCCGAACTGTCAAAAGGAACCCTTATCAATTTGTTGACAAAAGGATTGTCCAGAACAGCGGTCATTCTTTCAAAATACACCTGCATGGTTCTGGTATGGACGGCGAGTATTGCCCTGTGCTTCGGGCTGACCTATGGTTATTCGGTGTATCTTTTCCCGAAGGATGAAACATCCAATTTGTTGTTTTCTGTGTTTTGCCTATGGCTGTTTGGCTTGTTTTTACTGGCGGCGTTATTATTTTCAGCCACATTAACAAGAAGCAATTATGGATGCCTGCTTATAACAGGTGTCATCATGGTTATCTGTATGATTATGAACATCATACCCGCGGTGCATAGATACAACCCTATTTCTTTATCGACGGATAATATGGGATTAATCATGAATTCCATAGAGGCGTCTTCTCTTTATAGCACTGTCATGATTTCCTGCCTGCTTTTATTGATTTTTGTGTCCCTTTCGGTAGTGATATTTCGAAAAAAGCAATTGTAACCGGCAACATACCTAAAAGTCCGCAGACACTAATTCTATCAACTCGGGCCGCGTTGAGTGTGCCGCCTTGATTTCAAGGGTAAAAGAATGAGTGTGTGAAAAGTCCAGTAAACAAGGCACTTTTGAGGTTGTGTTGTCAGGCTGGATGTATGTATAATTAAGTTGTGAAACAGGCTAACCAATATTGCCGAAAAAGCTAAAATGCTTATTAGGCATGATGCCCAATGGAAATTATGAATTCATATTAACAGCTAAATAAAGCAGATGCCATTGAAATAATTTCATATGCAGAAGATAACGGGATTGACATTCTTCATGATGATAATATGCTTTTTGTAAGCAGAAATTGGAGGTTGGATAAATGTCTATTGAAAAAGTTAAAGAATTTTTTGCTCAGTACGGAATAGAAAACCGAATAAAAGAATTTAATGTCTCAAGTGCTACTGTTGAACTTGCAGCAGATGCGTTAAAGTGCGAACCTTGCCGTATCGCAAAGACACTTTCTTTTATGGTTGGGAGTAAACCTATATTGATCGTTGCAGCCGGCGATGCGAAGGTTGATAACCAGAAATATAAAGCGCAATTTGGTACAAAAGCGAAAATGCTTACACCAGATGAAGCTGTTTCACTGATCGGACATGCAGTCGGAGGTATCTGCCCCTTTGCTGTGAACGATGGTGTTTCAGTCTATCTGGATATTTCTCTTAAAAGGTTTGATACCGTTTTTCCCGCCTGTGGCAGCAGTAACAGTGCTATTGAACTGACAATAGCTGAGCTGGAAAAGTATTCGTCATACCTTTCGTGGGTTGATGTATGCAAAGGATGGAATGAAAAATAAACTATGGTCTGCAACGATGTCAAGGATTGTCAAGGGGACGGTTCTTCCGGCAACAGTCCTCCTGACAACCTCTGATATACAGTATCTGTTGTATTGTAGTTTCATTCTGGCCATCCTATATCATCAAATAAATTGCTCCACCGATAATGCCTGACCCGAGTATTACATAAACAGGATTTGGTTTCCATTTTCGTAGAATAAATATAGCCACACTAAATAATAAAACAGAAACCAGGTTAATTGTTTGAGGATTTGCTGAGAATCCGCTTTCTCCCCAAATAGCCAGTACAAAAATAGACAACCCCGCTGATGCAATCAGAGCTACTATGGCGGGCCTTAAACCAGCCAATACTCCTTGTACTATAGTCAATTCTTTGAATTGAAAATAAATCCATGCCAAGAGTGAAACGATAATACAGGATGGTAAGACACATCCAACTGTAGCAAAAATCGCCCCTGGTATGCCGGCAATTCTGGTTCCCACAAAAGTTGCTGAATTTATGGCGATAGGTCCAGGTGTCATTTCCGCAATAGTGATGAGATCGGTAAATTCCGTTAATGTCATCCAGTGGTGCAAATTAACTATCTGATTCTGAATCAACGGTATTGCGACCATGCCACCTCCAATGCTAAACGTGCCAATTTGAAAGAAGCTCCAAAAAAGTTCTATGAGTATCATTGAGAGTCACCGTCCTTTCGGACTTTTTTCAATTGAATCAGAATCTTTGCTGCTCCGATACATCCACATACTAAAATAATATACATAATGTTAATTCCTAAGAAAAATGTGGCAATAAATGCACTCACCATAATAATCGCAGATACTATGTCCTTTTGCTTCAAGACATTACTTCCAAGGTTAAAAACCACATCTGCTATTACAGCGGCAACGCCAGCTTGCATCCCTTTCAGAACTGCATTTACAACAGCGTTGTCGCAAAATGCAGTGTAAAAAACAGAGATAACAGAAAGAGTTATAAACGGCGGTAAAACTGTACCTAAAACTGTTACCAGGGCACCAAATATTCCAGCAACACGATATCCCAACAGTATTGATGCATTGACCGAAACAGCTCCTGGTGAGGATTGAGCAATTGCTGTTAAATTTAGCATTTCATCCTCTTCAATCCATTGCAAATCGTCTACAAATTTCTTTTTCATCAATGAAATAATGACGTATCCCCCTCCAAAGGTAAAAGCACTTAAATAAAAGGTAGAAGTAAACAATTTTGTGTAAATGTGTTTTTTATTCGTCAAATCATTAGACCCCCTTTTATTCTATTATATACCTTGAAAAACCATATATAAAATAGTATTATTTTATAAAGTTCATAAGAATTTTATTATAAGAAGTGACTCCAATGACATTAAAGCATCTGAAAATATTTGTTACTGTATGCGAAACCGGCAGTGCAACTGCGGCCGGGGAAAAATTACATATTGCACAACCTTCTATTAGTCTTGCGATATCAGAGCTTGAAGATTATTATGGGGTACAGCTATTTGACCGTATCGCAAAAAGACTCCATATCACTGAAGCTGGAAAGAACTTTCTGCAATATGCAACGCATATTGTGGGACTTTTTGAAGATATGGAAAAGGAAATCAAGAACTTTGATACCACAGGAATTATCCGCATTGGAGCAAGCGTTACCATCGGAAATTGTTTATTGCCAGGCTATGTAACCAAGTTTAAGCAAATACATCCTCAGATGAATGTAAGGGTGATCATAGACAATTCAGAAAAAATCCAACAATATATTCTTTCCAGTCAGATTGATATTGGGTTGATAGAAGGTGTTGTCCATAGCCCTTATATTATAGAGCATAAGTTCCGTGATGATGAATTGGTAATGATCTGTGGGAACGACCACCCATTTGCTTATCAAAAAAATATTGAGATTTCAAAGCTTCAAAGTGAAAGCTTTATTTTAAGAGAAGCAGGAAGCGCCGGGCGCGAAATTTTTGACAGTACAATGACATTACATGGATTAGAAATTATACCGGTTTGGGAGAGTACGAGTACTCAAGCAATTGTACGAGCGGTACAGGCAAATCTGGGTATTTCTGTATTGCCTTACTTACTGGTTAAGGATTCGCTTGACCGCAAAGAAATCAGTCAGTTTCAGATAAACGGGATACGTTTTCAGAGAAATTTTTCTGTCATTTACCATAAGAATAAATTTCTAACGGAGAGTGCAAAAGACTTTATTGCGCTATGCAAATAAAAAGATACTTACCTCAATGCTAAGACAGACAGTGGTATCTTTAATGGCGAAAACGCATAAATTCCACATGCTTTCGTAGAAAAATGTAGCTTGATGCCATTATCCCAACTACTCAATAAATACTGAGTAAGGAAAAAACTTGAGTTCTGGGTTAGTGACTAAATTCCCATAGGCTTCTTGATTTATAAAACTACCCCACCGACCAATTGCCTGTCCCAGAATTAAGCCAGGTACGGCCATATCGACAAGCCGGAAAAAAGGAAGATGGTTGCGGTGGGGAGCGCTAAAAAGAAAAAATCAAAGATAATATCATTTATTAGGCTCTGCCTTTTGGCTTCACGGCAGGCAATAAAAATGTTTAATCCATTAATGCCAAACAGGTTTTTGGTGTCTGTCAAGGGGACGGATCCCCTGACATATTTTATTTTTCATGATTTGTATCTTTAATCAGTCCAGACAAGAAGAAGTGGGTATTTCAGTCAAACCCGGACATCAAATCCGTCAACCTCCGGACAATTAACGACATCTATTGATGGACACCATGCAGTATCATTGATAATTTAGTATTATAGTGAAATTATATTTATATCTTCTTTAATTTTATTAAATGTATATCTTGGTCTCCTGATAAACTCAGCCACCGGTGTCTTATTTATTATTTTTCCTGTGGAAGTGCATACAATAATATCACCGTTGAGAAAATAAATTGATATTTCATCATTCAGTCTAAATCCCGGTTTATGTTCATCATTGTTGACGGTAGTATCACTTGAAATACGCTTGAGCTCCTGCAATAAGCGGTACTGCTCTTCTGAATGTATATTGAAAAGTTCATAAGAGTTGCGGCAATTTTGGAATAAAAACATATTTGTAAATTTAGGTCGATATACGCCTTCTTCACAGACTTTTATAGCTACAGGTAGTTTTTTCCATGTTTTTACATCAAACCGATAATACAGTTCATTGTCATTATGTCTTGTCATGGGGATTGGTATGTCCTTGCGCCTACATATACAGGTCCTGATAACTGTACCATAATAACGGATTCCGGATTCCTTTTTAAAAATGCTATTAGACTGATACAGTGCAACGTATCTAATAGGCAATTTGTCTTCAGAGATGTATTTTACAGGCACATGATAAAATTTCTTACTGAGGTTGAACTCTAGTTGTTTATTGTTACTTAATGCCCCCACCAACATGTCCTTTACTGTCCAGTCAACTTTAGCTAACATACGTTCAATACCACGTGGTAGTGATGCCCGTTCAAAGGCAGATTCCTTTGATTCCATTATTAGTTCGGTCAACAACTTTTCAACTAGCGATGTTGCACCAGGAAGAAAAGGCAAGCCACCTATATTAACTGTATCTATGCTACGGTAAAACTTATGATTTATATACTGTTTTTCGTTAGAATATGGAAAAAGTACATATGCTCCAAACATTGATTTTTCAAATGCATATCGTGATGGCGTATCATTCTCAAACACAATAGAATCACGATACCGATGCATTGAATTTATATCATCTACTCTTGGACCTGGGTTAGAATCTGGATATCCGGTTCCTGGAGTAGCAGGATCTATACGATATTTTGCGTCAAATATATATTTGTAAGGAATATCCGACCCGGTTTTCTCCAGCGTCAACACATTATCAGGTTTTTGACTAACAGTCTGAGTACTTAGTTCTCCAGGATTATACGTCAATACGATTCTCTCATTGGCTTTTGGATTTACATACTTGACTTCTGACTTTTTGCCTTTAACTAAGGATACTGTAATACCGCTGTTATCCACTTTGATAACATCAGGAGAAACAAGCTTGCAAGACTTTTTCAACAAGCTATTAAGTTTAATGAAACACCAATACTCATATAAAAGTGCAATGTCTTTAGTTGACAATTTAAAGATATCACCATTAACAGCTAGCCCCTTAAGAAGCATTAGATAATACTTATATAAATTTCGATAACCTGGAGCCATACCAAACACCAAAGACATGCTTTGCGTTGGTTTATAGTTATCAACATTATTGAGAAAAGAGCGGTATACACGTTTCCTTAATTCAGATATCATTCGGTTTGCTTCATCTATAACCGAATAATCAGCATCATTTCCAATAATATACCTGTTTCTAAAATCTGTAATACGTTTAATTGTTGATAAAAGGATAAATTTTGTGAAGCGGTTTTCTAAGGTATTATAAGTAATGTGTTTCTTAGCTGTCATTGCCTTAGAAGCATATACTCCGACAAGTGTAGCGGTAACGTTTTCGGGATGCCTTTCTACCCATTTGATAGTCTTGCTATCTATTCTTTTGACCTTATGTGCCGGTAGTATTTCATGCTCTGTAGTAAGGATGTGGTGGGGATTCCTTATAATCATGTCTGTAGCCTTAAGAAAATCTTCAAATAGATTACAAACAATGGTAAAGAAGATAGCTGGAGTGTAATTGATTTTATCGCTTAATTTGAACATTTTATATGTTTTTTTCAAAAAATCAAATACGACAGAGTTTATTTCATCATTTATATCCTTAATAATATTTTTATAATCGTCCTTATAGCTAATCTTTGACGGGAATACCTCTATCCTTATTATTAAATTTTTTACTCCATCAGCAGTGATTACAAGATCGGAATATCCAATGTTGTTATCAAAATTGATAATTCCTGTCAGAATATTATCGTTGTCAGAAATGGGTTCGACCTTATTTCTTACCAGATAATTTTCATGCCAGAAGCCTACTTTTACATCACCAATCCCTTTTATTATGATTTCATAGTCACTTTGTTCATAAAACAGTGGTGCAGTATGAAAACCAATAGAATGTTGATTATTACCATTGCTAAATGGCAAAGTATTACTATAATTTTTTAGTCGTATTTCCTGTATACAATTCCCGGAGAAAATAATGGTAGAATCATTACTTTCTGATTGATCAATGATAAAAGGAGGCTGCGATTTTTTACCTTTCACAATAACATGAACTTTTTTTGTTTTGACCTCAAATATTTTTACATCAGAGCCAGTAGGAAGTAAATCCATCTTCTTCAAATCTCCTTACCATAAAAGCAATTTTACAGGCACTTTTCATATATCTACACTGATTGTTATTTGTATAGTTTTGCATCTGTTCATAAGTGTCCGAACCTGAAAGCCCAGTAAAATCACCTGCGCAATATTTAAATAATTCGATTAGCATGTCTTTTAGAGTTGAATTGCTGCCTTGAATTCGAGGTAAAATCTTTTGCAAAATTTCATAATCGAAGGCTTCGCTTTCAGGTAATAGGTCATTCTTTTTATTGTTAAGCATATAGAAACAGATTTCATCCCTAATTCGATAACCGACATGTGCTTCTGCTATTTTTAGAATTTCATTAATTTTTTGCAATTCGGTACAAATTTTAATAATGTAATCTTTGTCATCACAATGAGACAACTGTAGATACTCTGATTTCAAAAAATCATTCCCTATGTTTGTCAATGCAGGGATCTCTTCCTGACTAATCTCACTAGGGATCAGCTCCACATAAGAAAACTCAATTGTATTAGCTCTATCTAGAACTTTACGGCTAAATGGGAAGGTGGTTTCATCCATGTTCACGGTACCTATAATATAAAGGTTTTCTGGAAAACTTATTTCGCCAAACTCGCGATATATTTCTGATGTTCCATATATATTTTCATTAACTAATGGATCAGAAATTATTATCCCATCCTCAAATCTCCGTGTTTCTATTATGGAGAGAAAATCACTAAAATAGTACTCAACTCTTGCGAGATTCATTTCATCTAGGCATAGTATATATGGCTTATCCGTGTGCTCAGAGGCATCTTTTATAAAACGAGTTAATGCACCCTCTATAAATCTTCCGTTCAGATCTAGATGTCCGAACAGATCAGAAGAATCAGACCAATCGGGACGTACTGGTACTAGCTTATATTTTGCACCGATAGAATCTGCGAATAGCTTAACAAGCTTTGTTTTACCTGTACCAGAAGTTCCGGCTAGAATAACGAAGGGCTTGGACTTAAGGCTGAGATAGAAGTTTTTTATTAAACTATCTTCATAAGAAAATCCTTTAGCTGTGATATATTTTTGAATGTATTCAACAGTGTCTCTTTTTGACATTTTTACTTCACCATCATTCTCATTATTTTTTGTTAATGCGCTACTTTTCTGTATTCTAGTGACATACTCGTCGTATATGTCAGCCATCTTTTTTAGATCAGAAACGAGAACGTCGTTAGAAGGTATCTGCCCTTTTTTGTATTCCTTATAGAAGATGGTTCCTCGTTCGTATAGATATGGTAGTTCACGTGTATCTTTGAGGTCGATATGATCACCTGTTGAAAAGCCACGGGAATCAATTGTAGCGATAATTTGCTCAGTGACCTTCTTCATTGCTTCTACTGCTTTACTCTTTCCGATAGTATTCTTTAACTCTGTGCATCCCTGATTTAAAGTAAGATATACGGATTCACAATCACTAGTGAATAAGTAGACTATATAAACTCCTTTTGTTGCACTTGTCGTTATTGATTTGTTGAAGATTCCGATCCATGGCACTGATGCCCAATTGCCTTGGCCAGGGCTACCTGTAACAACAAATTTATCAGACGTAATGAACCCTGTTTTGTATATCTCTTCGCGAAAATTATTTCTGATCAGAATAGCCATTGGATTATCGGCAAATGGTTGGTTCTTTGCATTAAGATAGTTACTCATAACATGAGTAAATAAGCTATGTAGGTCGACAGTACTGGATTTGACATTCTTTCTACTCCATTCGGATGCGAGGCCTGGATACTTTAAATCAAGGAAGGATTTAAAATATTTCATTGAAACATAATACCCATTTGCCCTTTCAGCGGCACGTTTAGGATTTTTTTCGGATGCACCATATTCTTTTATCTTGTCTCTGGCAATGAGTAAAGCTTCATCGCTAGTGAAGCAAGACCAGAAATCTATTCCAATGTTATTGTTATATGCATAAAAAGCATCAGAATAGTGCATGGATATTATGTTCTCACTCCAAGTTGGGTGGGTTTCCTTCAAATATGCCTTGTACTCCTGGCGGATCAGTTCTAGTGGTTTGGATATTATAGAGCTCATTGCATAACCCTCTTTCAATGTTTTATCCGCTTTCATCAGTCGTTTTTCGCACATCGATATTTAAAACAAGAATATCCATTTAGATTTTAAAATGATTGAAAAATATTTTCAACATTCTCTAGAAAAACAGAGGGATTTTGACATTCATTTAGAACTAATAAATGTGTGGAGAATTAATCATTTTAGGAGTTGATTAATTATTAACAAGCGTATGATTGAATATATCAAAATAAGTGAACTATATCTAACTTAACAACCGTAAAAATGTACTAATTAATAGAGATTAAAAAATGCTACAATTTGTAGATGTTTATAAAAGTAACTTCCAGAAACCATGTGGACCGTTCTTGCGGTTGATTTTGAGACTCAAAGATTTTGAGATAGGAAAAAGAAAGACAAGCATGGAACTGCTAAAAAAAAGTATATCCATAAGACATTTAGAACGTTTGACTGGAATAAGCAGAACATTTATCTTGAAAGCATAAACCAAGAGTACTGCCCCTATGGTTTTTATGTCCCGATGGAAATGCAGTTTGTATCAAAATAAGCCACTTCTTTCAGTGGAAGCTACAGGATTTACGTTATATGTTATAATAATAGTAAGTAATAAGCAAGCCTTTGAAAGGAGAACAGATTGAAAATGTTACTTTCTAATCCTATCAAAATATATGGAAGAAAGCGCTGATGTTTCAAGAGGATTTTGCTAAGAAGTTCATGTTTCCATTAGTAAAATCAAATATTTGGGGAAATTGCAAAAGAAAGGCTAACATAACCGCTATGAAAAGCATCAAGGCCTTCTGTGATAAAAACGCTTTACTTACCATACGAGAAAAATTATGCAGAATGGCTTAAGAAATAAGAACGCATTTGTTTTAAGCCGGCAAGCAGCACATTATATTCCATTGCCTCATCTACAGCAATCGGAAGACTGATTCCCGTGAAAACGTTGCAGTTGAGGTTGCCGGCGAGGTTGATGTTTGCAGCCTGAAATAATAAATTGTAAATTTATTGTTTGAGGTGGACTAAAGTGTCATTTTATTTAATCAGAAAAATGATTCGAAAATTGTCGGGGATTGTGATCCGAGCAGTTTCAAAACCTGAACCAGTTTTGAAACGAGGCTTCGGATCAAGAGAAATAGTCGGTAAAATCTGCGCAGATGCTGGATATAAATCTGTGCTTATTGTAACTGACAAAACAGTGTATTCTCTCGGTTACCATGACAAAATTCTTAACTCATTGAAAGCATATAATTATCAAATGTACTTTTTTTAATAATATAGCATCCGAGCCGACAATCGATATAATCAGTGAGGGCATAAGTACCGCCGTAAATCCCAACGCGGATTGTATCGTAGCTCCCGGAGGGGGTTCCGTACTGGATACATGCAAAATACTAGCCGCCGGCACAAAAATGCCGCAACGCAATATTAAAAAACTCCTGCGCAAATTCATTTATATCGGAGGAATAACAGTGCCCATTATCGCTGTTCCAAGTACCGCCGGAACAGGTGCTGAAATCACTGTGGGAGCTATGGTTCAGAACCAAAAAGGGGTAAAATGTTCTACGGTGGTCATAGGACTGAAGGTCACTCATGTTGTGCTTGACAGCGAACTGACAATCAATATGCCCGAAAGTGTCACGGTATACTGCGGAATCGAAGCTCTCAGTCACGGCATTGAGGGATGTCTTGCAGACATAAAGACAAGTGAAGAAGATATACATAAAAGCCATGAGTGTGTAAAGCTTGTATTCAGGAATCTGCCATGTCTGATTTCAACTCCGGATAATATCGACGCAAGACAGAATATGTGCCTCGCTGCCTATTACGGTGGAAATGCAATTAACAAGCAGCTTGCAGGGTATGTCCATGCTTTTGCACATTCAATAGGTGCCATGTATCACATACCCCATGGGAAAGCAATTGCGCTATGTTTTATACCGACTGTTTCTTTTCATAAAAGCATTTGTATGGATAAACTTGCGAAGCTGTCAATTTATTGCGGATTTTCCGAGGAAACAGATGACGAAGCTGCTGCGGCAGACAGATTTATCGCTGCGCTTGAAGAACTCCTGAAAAGCTCCGGCTTTGAAAGAGGTTGTGATTTAATTGATGAGAAGGATTACAAAAAACTTGTGAGCATGATAAATGCTGATTCCATAAACTATTCGCCGCCAAAAACTCTCAAAAACAAAGAGATTGTGCGTCTGCTTGACGAGATAAGAAAGGGGAGTAAATATAATAATGTCTTATACACAGGAAAGAATACAGGAAATTGTGGCAAATCAGAGAAGATTTTTTCGCTCAGGAGTAACCCTTGATGTTAAATGGAGATTACAGCAGCTGAAAAAACTGAAGGCAGCTGTGGTTGCCCATGAGGAAGAACTTGAAAAAGCATTGTACGAAGATTTGGGCCGCAGCAAAACAGAGGCATATTTATGCGATATTGGCCCTGTAATCGTAGAGATTAACGAAACCATCCGCGGGCTGAAAAAATGGGCGAGGCCGGAAAAGCATTACAGCGGCCTTATGTGCTTTCCGAGCACGAGTACCACGGTGCACAAACTGCCATACGGTGTTTCTCTGATCATCAGCCCCTTTAACTTCCCGATACTTCTGACACTGGGTGTATTGACGGCAAGTATTGCAGGAGGCAATACTGCAGTGATTAAGGCAAGCTCAAAATCAGCTGCGAGTACCAAAGCTTTGCAGAAACTGATTGCAGAAACTTTCCCTGAAGATTATGTTACGGTTATAGACGGCGGTCACGATGTGGCTGACATGTGCCTTGCACAGCGATTTGATAAAATATTCTATACAGGTTCTCCTGCAGTCGGTAAGCATGTGATGACGGAAGCAGCAAAAAATCTGACATCGGTAGCACTTGAGCTTGGCGGTGAAAATGGTAACTGGTGTATAGTCAGAAAAGACGCAAACATAAAGGATGCCGCACGCAAAATCGCATTTTTCAAGATTTGCAATGCAGGACAGATTTGCATTAATATCAATCAGATTGCGGTGGCTGATGAGATAGCGGATTCCTTTATTGAGGCGCTCAAGAGCGAGTTTATCAGACAAATTGGTGAAAAGCCTGAAGAAAATGAAGAGTATCCGAAGCTTATAAACGATGCAGCATATGACAAATGCCAAAGGTTGGCGGATGAATACAAAGACAGAATAATTTTCGGAGGAAGAGGCAACAGGGAGACAAGACGCTTTGCTCCAACTATCATTTATCCTGTCAAAATAGACGAATATATAGTAAGACATGAGTTGTTCTGCCCGCTGTTGCCGATTGTACCCTTCAAGGATGAAGAAATCGGCAATCTGATGGAAACCATTGCCGACAGGGAACATCCTCTTGCTATGTATGTTTTCACCAGTGATATGAAATGGGCAAAGAAGCTTATGTCAACCCAGCAATACGGCGGAGGATGTATCAATGAAGTTTGCATTCATATGATGGTAAAGGGCGTGCCATTTAACGGGGTGGGACACTCCGGAATGGGTGCATACCATGGAGAGTGGGGCTTCAGGGAGTTCACACACCCGACCACAGTTTTGAAAGGTAAAACGTATTTTAATCTGCCATTACGAGAACACCCGTATTCCGGAAAGCATGAAAAACTGAAAATGTTCTTGTTGAAATTGTTTGAAAGATGAAAAGCTTCGAAAAGCTGCTGCCTCGGAAACACAGAAAACATATGAAGCTAATATAATTTAATTTATTGTGGAGCAAATACAACTTATTGTAAATTGTTGTAATTTCTTGTATGATTTTTCGTAAAGAAAGCGAAAAATTTAATGATTATGTTGACAGAAGTATCATCATATTATAAACTTTTTATGTACAATTTAATAAGACCTCACTTTAATAGGTGAGGTAGAGGCGCGGTATTTAACAGTCCTTAGTGGAGTATGAGAAAGCAGTGAGACTAGGGAGAAGGAAATATCGCCGAAGCATATAATATTCTCAGTATTATGTGCTGGGTCTGCAGTTAAGAGCTGCAGGACTGTCTCAATAAATACCCGGTTTATTGAGTCGTGCTATCTCATTTTGGGAAGGTAGGGGTTTAAGGTACATTTATACATACTGCACCTGAGAACACCTTAGGTGTTTTTTTGTAATAAAAACTTAGAAGACAAGCCACCCAGATGAAGAGGTGGCTTTTTTATAAAATTAAATTTATCCAAAAGGAAGGAAGAGGAATCATTTATGAAGAAAAGATTATCAATGCTAATTGCAGTATTATTATCTGTAGGTTTGCTGTTGTCAGGTTGTGGAAAGAAAACAAATGACACAGGTGCTTCAGCAGGAGAGGCAGACAATACCTTTAAAGTAGGAATGGAAGCAGATTATCCACCTTTCAACTGGACTCAAATGGACAATTCCAATGGTGCAGTTAAAATTCAGAATGCGGCTGAATATGCCGGTGGCTATGATGTTGAAATTGCAAAGATAATTGCAGAAAGCCTGGGCAAAGAACTGGTTATTATAAAAACTGAGTGGGATGGATTGATACCAGCTTTGAACTCCGGTAAAATTGATGCAATTATAGCCGGCATGTCACCAACTGAAGAGAGGAAAGAGAGTATTGACTTTACGGACAACTACTATACCTCAGACCTGGTAATGGTAGTTAAAAGAGACGGAAAGTATGATGGAGCTACTTCTATACAGGATTTCAAAGGAGCGAAGATAACTGCTCAGTTAAATACTTTCCACTACACGGTTATCGATCAGATAAAAGACGTTCAAAAACTGGCAGCAATGGATAATTTCCCTGCTATGAGAGTTGCCCTTGAATCCGGTATTATAGACGGGTATATTTCAGAGCGTCCGGAAGGCATCAGTGCAGAAGCGGCTAATAGTAATTTTAAAATGATAGAGTTTACAGATGGCTTTGAGACTTCACCGGAAGATACTGCAATTGCTGTAGGTGTTAAAAAGGGAAGCGAGCTGACAGAGAAGATAAATAAAGCATTAGCTAAGGTTTCTGAAGAGAAGCGTAAGGAGATTATGGATAATGCTATAAAGAATCAACCTGCAGCTGAGTAAGTATGAGGAAGTATTTTTAGAAACTGGGTGCAGTTTACTGTGCCCGGTTTTATAATTCGAGGAGGAAATAATACGGTGGAATTAGATGTTATAATAAAGACCATTTCGAAATATTGGCCTATGTTCCTGCGGGGAGCCGGTGTAACACTGCTGATATCCATAATTGGTACAACAATAGGCTTCATAATTGGTTTATTAATAGGAATAATACGTACTATTCCTATGCCGGAAAAAGGGGTAAAAAAATCTATACTGAAGATTATAAATGCAGTTCTTTCCATATACATAGAAGTATTCCGTGGAACACCTATGATTGTGCAGGCTATGGTAATTTACTATGGATCCAAGCAAGCCTTTAATATAGACATGACTCCTCTATTTGCCGGAATATTCATAGTTTCCATAAATACCGGAGCTTATATGGCGGAAATTGTTCGTGGAGGTATTGTATCAATAGACAATGGACAGTTTGAAGCGGCTTATGCCATTGGAATGAGCCATTTTCAAACTATGACCAATATAGTATTACCACAGGCAATTCGAAATATTTTGCCTGCAATCGGTAATGAATTTGTAATTAACATTAAGGATACTTCGGTACTTAATGTAATTGCTGTAACAGAGTTGTACTTCCAGACGAAATCCGTTTCAGGTATTAATTATAAATACTTTGAGACATTTTTCATAGCTTCAGCAATCTACCTTGTCATGACATACACAGTGACAAGAATACTACGTTATATTGAAAGAAAACTGGATGGCCCGGAAAACTACATTATGTATGCTAATCAGATGCAGGTAGAGACACCGGAAGATGCTCTTCGCAGAGAACAGAAAATAAAGGGTAATCATTAGGAGAAGGAGGGAAAAGCATGGAAAAAATCATTGAGGTACAACATTTAAGTAAGACCTTTGGTACTCATGAAGTATTAAAAGATATTGATTTTACAGTTAATAAAGGGGAGGTAGTATGTATTATCGGCTCCTCTGGTTCCGGCAAGTCAACCCTTCTTCGGTGCATTAACCTTTTGGAAAAGCCCACCGGTGGCAAGATTATTTATAAGGGAAAAAATATATTGGATGACAAACATGATGTACGGGCATATAGAACAAAGCTTGGCATGGTGTTCCAACAATTTAACCTGTTCAATAACCATGATGTTTTGAGCAACTGTATGGTCGGGCAGATAAAGGTTCTCAAGCGTTCAAAGGAAGAGGCTAAAGAAGTTGCAATGAAATATTTAAAGGTAGTTGGAATGGAGCAGTTTATTAATGCTAAACCCAAGCAGCTTTCCGGGGGACAAAAGCAGCGTGTGGCGATTGCAAGAGCTCTCTCCATGGAACCGGATGTAATGCTCTTTGACGAACCTACTTCAGCTCTGGACCCTGAAATGGTAGGAGAAGTTCTGAAGGTTATGAAGGAACTAACAGAATCCGGACTTACCATGCTGATAGTTACTCATGAGATGGGCTTTGCTAAGGAAGTATCTGATCGCGTAGTGTTTATGGATAAAGGAGTTATTGCAGAGGAAGGAAGCCCGGAACAAATATTTAATAACCCGACACAGGAACGTACAAGAGAATTTTTAAAGAGAACGCTGTAACAGGATTAGGATCTGCTCCGTCCTGATAACGTGAGAAAAACCGGTTATCTCTACAACTGGATTTAACCCTCGATGTATATCTATGGGAATATATCGAGGGTTTTTTTAGTTAAGGAAAAAATATATAAAGTGGACAGAATAGATTATGACTATTTTCTTGGACTGAGATATTTGTTGTGCTGAGACAACAAAATGGATAGAAAATACAGTTTGCTGAGCTATTCAGGGTCTCTGGAAGAAGAACCTTGAAACTTGAGACCATCAGAGATATCATAGGGTACTTCCGCAACAATACTTGTTTTCTATTGTCAAGTTTGTATTTACATATACAGTAAATGCATATATTTGTTCATTGCATTGGATAATTGTTGATGCTGTTATTACCAAATCAGGGATAGCTGCATAAACATTTACATTTTACTGAACAACACTAATAAATAATTAGAAGGGGGTGACGTTTATTAACAGCAGCACTAATACTTTGTATGTTTTTTTTTGAGCTTTTCATTGACTGCCATGGCTGAGGAGAAGGAAGATGATTTCATTGTGGGCATGAAAGAAACCTATGGTGTAAGGGAACACGCAAAGCATCCATTTACCGATGTTGCAAGTGGCTCATATTTTGAAGCAGCGGTTATTTGGGCGGTGGAAAATGGCATTACCAACGGTACAAGCGCAACTACATTCAGCCCGAATGCAACCTGTACCAGCGGCGAAATAGTTACTTTCCTGTGGCGGTCTAAAGGCAAACCGGCAGCAATAAGTTCAAGCAGCCTTGCCGCAAAGTATAGTGGGAAGTTCTATACCGATGCCGTGGCCTGGGCTGATACTACAGGTCTGCTTTCCGGTACAGGCACAGCTTTTGTGCCAGACAACAATTCTCCACGAGCCGACATTGTCACTTATCTTTACCGCAATGCAGGAAGCCCTGCTGTTAACATCTATTCTGATGAAACTGAAAGCAGTGATGAGCTGGAAGATGGTGTTTACTATATCAGGGCTTCAAAAAACACAAAATTCCTCCTGGATGTACAAGGTGACAGTAAATCGTATGGTGCAAAATTCATTATATATTCATATCATGGCGAGGATAATCAAAAATTCAAAGTTATCAAAGTGGGTGAAAATAAATATATAATTCATTGCTTTCATTCCGGTAAATGGTTGAAAAGCAGCGGAACGAAAGGAGAAATTATCACTCAATCCGGTTCTGTAACAGACGATAGCGCAATAACATTTACTATAATAAAGCAAGCAGACGGAAGCTACAGAATCATGGATAGAAGTGGGCTTTATTTAAGCATATCTGATGCAAAGATGGCGAATAGTACCAATGTTATACTTTCGACAGAGGCATTTGATGAAAGTCAGATATATATATTTGAAAAAATAGATTAAAATCAAAAGGATATTATATAAATAAGGGACTTGTCCCATGTGTTAACCGGCCTCAAAAAATCAGAGTTAAAAAACCTGCTATTGGAGGTCAGTTTTTTTGCAAAATACAGTTTTGAATTTAACAAATGCAAATTATTAATTTCTTTTTCAAGTGCCTTAGTTATGTTGTTTTATTTCTAAATTTGTCGTATTATAAGAACGTATGCACCTATGTAGCATATATCACAATTACTATTATGATTTAAATGGTGTCAAACTATGTCCCGCTTAATTTAAAAAACTACATAGAGAGGAGAGCTTTATGAACATTGAAACAAGAAGAATTTTAACTCTTTTGCTATCATTATTCATTATTGTAAGCGCATTTATTCCTGCACTGAGTCCTTTGCCGGCAATTAATAATTCTGATCAGGATTATTCCCTGTTTGAAACGTTTACAAACAGTTTGAACCCGTCAAATCCATCACCTTTGGAAAAATGGTTTGATCAGCTTGCTCAAGACTTAATGAGAGATTATGCTTCAGATTATTTATTAGTTCTTGGCACAATACTTTTCGCAGCGTTAGGTATTTTATTAATAATGCTGTTAATTGGAGTAATTATAACCATATTAAATAAAAATGCCGGTAGTTTTATTCGTGTTACAGCAATATTGAATACAGTGGTTTATATTGCCATTATTCTTTTAACTTACTATCAGGCAAATAAGCTTGTCCATGAAAGAATTTTAAGCTATTTTATAAAAATTGCGCCCTCTATAGGTGCATGGATTGGACTCATATCTTCTCTTGTTTTAATTTTTGTTTCCGGATATGGCAGTCCCAAAACAGAAATGACATCAGTTCAGAGCAGTCAAAATGTAATGTATCCGTCTCAGAACCCTTATCCCCAAAATGCACCGGCTGCCAGCGTACAAAATACAGCTCAACCAAGAGTTCAAGCGCAACCCAACATGCAAGAGCAAACTGGCACTCAAGCACAACCTGCTATTCAGGCACAATCTTATGCACAGACACAATCTCATATACAAGCGCAACCTCATATACAAGCACAATCTCATGTACAGGCACAAGCTCATATTCAAACACAATCAACAAGTGGCTACAATTTTTCAACCAGACCGGAGGACACTCAGAACCGGGGGGAAATAGAAATAGCCCGCCTTGGAAACGGATATGTGAGCACGGGTGCCTCAAAAAGTACGGGTGTTACCTTAACTGATAAACGGCTGTATCTGAGCGGGGAATTATTCAAGAGTGATGTTGGCGGGAATTTAAGGAAAACTACTTCGACGCATGTCGTGGATTTGCAGGATATAGTTGGTACGGAGTTCAGGCATAAAAAGAAAACAGGGCTTTTAGTAACATCAATAATCTTATTTGTTTTTAATATATTATTGTTTTTCGCTGTATTATCAGGAACTGTGGTTTTTGTATCAATGCTTAACACTTTATTGTTTATTGTTGCCATTGGCATATTTATTACCTATTTAAATAAAAGTGTTACCCTTTTTGTTGTAAATACCAGAACCGGGTCAATAGGATTCAATGTACGTTTTGCCGGACAAGCTGCTGTCGAGAGATTTGCAGAAAGCATTCAGGCTGCACAAAGGGTATTAAAAGTACAGCAGGGAATATCAATGGGGGTGTATTAAATGAACGTTGATGCAGTTATCAAAAGAGCATACCTGTCACTCGAAGATGGTGACTTTAGTAAGGCTGCCGAACTTCTTGACCAGGCCCTTAATGAAGATCCTGAGAACGCAGCCATTTATGTGGGGCTGTTATGTGCTGAATTAAAGGTACATAGTGAGAGCGAACTTACAAAATGTAAAGTTCCTATTGCAGATTACAATAATTTCAAAAAGGCTGTTCGTTTTGGTGACGATGCGCTGGTTAAAAGGTTAAACGAATACAATAATCAAATTGTAAATAATCTTGCCATGGAGCACAAAAAGCGTGAATACTCATCGGCAATGTCTTTATTTACAATTATTAGCGATAACCCGGAAACAACGCATGAACAGTGTATAGGAAAGGCCGCTTCCATGGCTGAACTTGCCAGGAGGCTCCGCAGCCTTGGCGATTTTGAGGATTCCATAGCTATTGCTGAAAGATGCGAACAAAAAGCAGAGGAACTTAATGTATTGGCTGAGCAGCGCAGGCAGGAATTTAATGCGTTTGCTGAAGCAAAAAAGAAGAAAAAGCTCAAAGGGTTGCTTGTAACAGGTGTTGCAGTTGCAATTGCTGTAATTGGATTGTTTACATATGTAAAAGTCGATGAATACAAAAAATCTTTGCCAGGGAAGTATAGATGGGAGTACCAGGCGGCTTTTGACAATGGTGATTATGTAAAAGCACAGGAATATTATAAAAAATATTTGGATATTACAAAGCAAGAAGAAGGAAGCTCTGGCACACTTGATGATTTTATTGCCAGATGCAATATTGCAAAAATATCAGAAGAAGGTTTACAAGCTTTTGTGGATGGAGATTTTGAAAAAGGCTATGAGTTATTTTCGAAAAAAGACGAAGAGAGAAATTGGCGGGCATCCTTATACTATGTCCCATACCATATTATCACGAATTTGTTGCCACAATTAATCGAAAATCTTAATCCCGTTCAATTTCAAATTGTAAGTTACGGATATTATTCTGAATGTGAGTTTTATTGGCTAAATTCCGACGGAACCGTTGACACGATTGGCGGCAATCCTTGCGTTAGAGAGTGGAAAGACATTGTAAAAATAAAAGCGGACGATACCGTGGCAGGACTAAAAAAAGATGGGACATTGATTTATAAATACGGTGATAATGAGGCTCAGACAATTGATAACGTTATCGATTTTGACGTTCTGGGTGATTATGTAGCCGTAGTTAAATCCGATGGTACGGTTTGGTGCAACAATGAATTGAGTTATCCGGATGTTGTGAATAGCTGGACAAACATTAAGGCAGTAAGAATTGTTCATGAGCCGTTGATTGTTCAATCCTTGTATTGGGGACCTGATGGCAATTACCAGGAGCCGGAAATTGAAACTACAACAGACAGTAAACTTCCATACCTGGTTGTTCAAACGAATGACGGAAGAGTTCTTTCCTCCGGCTTTCACCAAAGAATATATCGGCCAAATATGTCGGAAGAGGATATAGAAAAGGATATATTGAATAGTCTTCAAAACAGACCGGGTTGGGATTCTGTACTCGACCCGGCACTGAGAAGTTCTCTCAATATGACATCAAGAGACAGATATGGATATACACACGTGATGGAGCCTGCTTCTATTGATATTGATTTTGGTGAACCGACAAGTTATGAAGTAAACTTGTATGGAATAAGCACCTTTATCACACGTTATCCTGACGGCAAGTGGAATATGTAGGGTAACATGATGTTAAGAGAACACACACAGGGTATTCTGTATGTATAATACAGAGTAATGACCCTGGAAGGCTTTTATTAGCATACAGGGTCATTTTTACATGCAGCCTGCAAATGTTTAGTGCAGCTTCTTTATCAAACTACAGGGAAGGTTCTTTTACTTTCTTTTGTTAAGTTAATAGATGTTACGTGAAGAAGCTTTAATTAGAGACATCATAAATTAAGAACAGGAAAGAGTAAAGCTATAAAAAGCAATAAAAATTCAAATAAACAAATGAATGAATAATTCAAACCTGACTTCAATATTTGGATACATCGAAGTACTTTGGGGTTATATATACAATTATCAATAGCAATTACTATGTGAAGGATTTACCATGTGAGGTAAATTCAGCTTGAAAGCCCTTGACCGTATTTATACTATCATTAACAGTAACGGCTTATGGAGCCATTGAGCCGAGCACTGTAACTACTTTTAATGACACAATAGAAATATCAAGTGTCACAAAAATAGGTGATATTTATTCGGATGAAACTTTTGACATGGCCGAAATCGACAAAGCACTTGAAGCTTCCGATAAACCTGTTCCTGTTGAGGATGATTATGAGTTATATTATGCTGTTGTCCCGGTAACAATCATGCTGAAAAAGACTGACAGGTATGATTATGGTATAAGCACTTATTATTACTATTATTTTGATGAAACCGCAGAACCTAAAGCTGATATAACGGATTATGATACATTTATATATGACTACTATAATTACAGTGACGCGCCCATACCTTCCAAAGCTTTTCAAGGTACGATCACGCTGGACAAACCAGGTCCGTATTATTTGTATGTTGCTAATAGCAGTGCGGTAAGCGATGATTGTGACACCGGTATTTACATCATAGTTGAGGGTCAGACAACTACTGCTCCTGTGGCACCTGCTAAAGTACAAGCAGTACCAACATCATCTACTGTATTGGTTAATGGCAAATCCATTGCCTTTGACGCATATAACATCAACGGCAACAACTACTTCAAACTAAGAGACATAGCAAGAGCCTTTAATATTGGTATAACTTGGGACCGTGCGACCAATACAATTGGTATCGACATAAGCATGGATTATGTAGAAGATTAGGAACAGGCTTATAATTCATATTACATATCTAAATAAAAAGCCATTACTTCCATGTAACTGTGGGAGTAATGGCTACTATTTATTTAACCATCAAATGCTATACTTTCTGTATCACATTAGTTTGGTGAGAGTTCCGATAATGTAACGATTGCCCTAATTATTTATGTGTTAATAGCAATATTTACTTATGTTTTTATTTTATATGATTGAAATAGCACGTAAAATATGCTAATAGAGTGCATTGATTCCGGCAAATCTTATATTGGATAAACCAATATGATGTATTGCCAGGAACAGCAGAATATATTATGCTTTAATAAAAAGGGGGTGTGAGTTTGAAGTTCATTTCATGGAATATTGATTCATTAAATTCAGCATTATCAGGCGCTTCGGAACGAGCTGTATTAAGCCGTAAAGTAATAAATTCAATTATAGAAAAAAATCCAGAAGTTATTGCCTTACAGGAAACAAAACTACCAAGTGATGGACCTACTAAAAAGCAATTAGAAATATTAAATGATATATTTCCGGAATATGAAATTGTGTGGAGTAGTTCAATTGAACCGGCACGCAAAGGTTATGCCGGTACCATGTTTTTATATAAGAATAGTTTGAAGCCAGGGGTAAGCTTTCCCAAGATAGGTGCACCTGGCACTATGGATTTTGAAGGTAGAATTATCACATTGGAGTTTGATGATTTCTACTTAACTCAAGTATATACTCCAAATGCAGGTGAAGGATTAAGCCGTTTAGGGGAACGGCAGGTTTGGGATATTAAATATGCTGACTACTTAGAAAAGCTGGATAAAGAAAAATATGTAGTTGCAGCAGGTGATTTTAATGTAGCCCATAGAGAAATTGATTTAGCTCATCCTGATAGCAATCACAAGTCAGCCGGATTTACCGATGAGGAGCGTGAAGGTTTCACGAACCTTTTAAAAAGAGGCTTTACAGATACATTTCGTTATTTGCACGGAGATGTTACAGGTGCTTATTCCTGGTGGTCCCAGCGTATTAAAACAAGCAAAATTAATAATTCTGGATGGAGAATTGATTATTGGTTGGTGAGTAATAGGATTGCAGATAGGGTGCTAAAATCTGAAATGATTGATTCAGGGGCAAGACAAGACCACACGCCTATATTACTGGAAATTGACTTGTAGGTGGTGTCAGAACTGCCAGAGGAAAGGTGTCAAGGTGCCAAAGGGACGGTTCTCTTGACAATGTTTATTTCACATGGGGGAAACAGTAGGTAAAATGGTCCTGTCAGAAGAACCGTCCCGGTACATGCATTCTAAGATGAAATATCTTTCGTTACAAATTCGAGCAACAGTTCTTTAGCTTTTAAAAGAACAGATGATAAATCTGCTTCATCTTTAATTTTCTTTAAGCATTTCTTGATAATTTTTTATCACCGAAACTTATAATTTATCACTGAAACTTATAATAAGTAGCAGCCCAATTGTATGAACATATAATTCCGGTCCTGATCATAACCACAAGTAATTGTAATGAAAGCCTTTATGATAAAGCAGGTTATACAGCCATGTTAGAAAATTATAAACAGAGATTGGAACGCTTTGACGGGCCTGCAAAAATCATGGTCCGTGGAAATACTTTGCAGGTAGATGATTATAGCAAATATAACTGTTCCTTGGCACTTAGAAAAACTTTTGGCTGTGCAATGTAACGGTTGCATTCAGCAAGAAGAAGGATATAAATGCTATCGTTATTTACTATATAAATGCTTCAGGCGAGCTCGAAGTAGTAAGTAACTGCATCTATGACCCTGCAACAGGAATGGTCCGCTTCAGTACAAGGCATTTCTCCCGTTATGCGGTGGGCTATAACAAAATAAGCTTCAAAGATGTGCCAGAGAATGCATGGTATAGCAAGGCAGTAAGCTTTATAGCCGCAAGGGAGATTACTACAGGGACGGGAGGTGGCAATTACAGTCCGGAAGAAAAACTGACCAGAGGGCAATTCATAGTATTGCTGATGAGGGCATATGGAATAGCCCCGGACACTGACATAGAAGACAACTTTGCAGATGCCGGAGACACATATTACACCGGCTACCTGGCAGCAGCAAAACGTCTGGGTATATCGAGAGGCGTGGGGAACAATATGTTTGCACCGGACAAGGAAATCACCCGCCAGGAAATGTTCACACTTCTTTATAATGTATTGAAGGCTATTGGAAGGTTGCCTGAAGGCAAAGCCGGTAAACGGTTGCCGGACTATACCGATGCAGGAGACATTGCTGATTGGGCCATGGAAGCTATGGAACTGTTGGTGGAAACAGGAATCGTCAGAGGAAATGAAGGCAGGCTCAATCCGGCCGGAACGGCAACCAGAGGGGAAATGGCCCAGCTTATTTATAACCTGCTGTCAAGATAGCCAGAAAAAGCCTTCGACAGCAAAAGTAAACTCTCTCAAAGCAGAATTATCTGAAAACAGGAACTTTATGATAGTGAAAACAAGAATTTTATGAGAGCGAAAAAAGGGATTTTCTGATAGTGAAAACAGGAACTATCTGAGAAGAGAATTGATGACTGTAGATGAGAAGGATGATGCAGCTATAATCAATTAACTGCATCATCCTTTTTATATACCTTGGAAGGACGGTTACTTATACTTTAAACTTAGATACAAGTTCAGTCAGCTTTTGTGAACTTTCTTTGGTAATCATACAGCACCTGATTACCTCACTTGCTTTTTCAACGACGACAGATGCTTTTTCTGCTATGTTAGTTGTTCCGGTAGCGCCGTCATTGCTTGCCTGTGTTATCTCATTAATTGCTTTAACCATGTTCTGGATGGAAGCCGACAACTGTTCGGCGGTAGCACTGAAATCTGTCACAATA
>Ga0134104_1000951_pt1 | contig 28807 bp, 23 predicted proteins | sample 15_3_2metaG_FD_94455 | JGI IMG/M metagenome (GOLD analysis project Ga0134104, IMG submission 94455) | Switchgrass degrading microbial communities from high solid loading bioreactors in New Hampshire, USA - 15_59_3.3_214_A2 metaG | ecosystem: Engineered > Bioreactor > Semi-continuous > Anaerobic...
AACATATTTTGTATCTGAATTAGCATTTGATGCAAAATCGCTAAGCAGTTTATTTGAAGCAAGCTGTTGCTTGAAGTTTTCTGAGTATTCAAGGTTCGGAGCAATTCCACCCTCTGCCAGTATGAATGCTTCAATTTCCTCAGGTCTGTTGATGAATTCAAAGAACGCAAGTGCCAGTTCTTCTTCATTCTTCGGCAGGTTGGCAGCCATCATCCAGTCATAAACATATGGATTTGCTATGGCCATGTTTTCCGGATAATAGTCTCCTACAACCTTGCTTCCGTCAAATCCGTTAGCCCAGTCAGTAGGATCATTAATCTTGTCTATAATCCATGTTCCATCCGGTAGAATGGCAGTCTGATTAGCATAGAATGAGTTTGCTGCGTCAGGATATGTTGCACCGATTGCACCGGACCATCCGTTCTTCTGGAAGAGCTTCTGCAAAATTGTGAAAGCTTCTATAAATAACGGAGTGTTGAAATCTGTAATCTTCTTCTCAACGCCTGCTTTCAGTACTTCAGGACCGCCTTCAAGCGAACCTATGATTGTAGTCAGGAACAAGTTGACAGTCCATCCTCCTTCTGCAGTCTGGAATGCGATTTTATGATCCCCAAGGAAATCAGAAAACTCATCCCAGCTCATTTGAGTAAAGCTTCCCGGAGGCTGAATCAAAGCTGAGTTGTAATAAAGTCCTGTAGGCCTTAATACTGTCAACGGCAATGCGTAAACTCCGCCGTCCTCTTTTGTACAGAAATCGAGAGACTCCTTGATGAACAGTTTCTTCAATTCAGGCTTGCTTTCAATCCAATCTTTAAGATCGTATAGTTTTTGTTTGCGATTAGATAGTCTTCAACCCATTTTGAATCGGATACCTGGAATATTGGAGGCAATTTATCCTGAAGTGCTAATTGTTTGATTCTTTCAATGTGAGTGTTTGACGGAGATTCTTCGATAATAATTTTGTATTTGCCTTCATATTCCTTGTTGAAACGCTCGACCTGAGGTATAAAGAACCTTGCCCCTACGTCTTCTCCCGCCCTGTATGTCGGCAGTGTAATTGTTGTAAGTTCTTGTTTATCTTCACTGGTCTTTTTTTCTTCTGTAGAGGTTGTTTCTTTCTGAGACTGAGATGGTTGCTTAGAATTGTTACTACAAGATGCTAACGTTGCCATAAGTACAATTATTAATAGGATGGAAAAAAGCTTTTTCACTACAATTCCTCCTTATGACTTTATTATGTACTCGTGTACATTTCTATAATTGAATTATATTACGTTGCTTGCCTTATGCCAATATATTTTTGTGATATTTAACTAATTTTTGGATTAATTAATTAGCAGTTTAAATAATTTGTAACATTTTGAGTAAAAATATTGATGATGATGTAACAAAAATAGTATAATGTATAATAATTGATAAAGATTTATTTGTTTATTAATGATCGTTAAAAATAAAATTATAGATGGCAAGGTGGAGTAATATGACGACAACATCCGAAATTGCAAAAAAGCTCGGAATATCTCGAGGTACTGTAAGCAGGGTGATTAATAATCATCCAAATGTTAAAGAAGAAACTCGTAAAAGAGTTTTAGAGGCATTGAAAGCCAGCAATTACATACCAAATGAAGCAGCTCGTTCATTAGTAATGAAACGTGACTTTAGAATTGCTGTTGTAGTTTTCTCTGAGCCGAAGTTTTTTTGGAAGCAGGTTGAATATGGTGTTAACTCTGCTCACAACGAGCTAAAGTCTCAAGGAGTAAAAGTAGAATACTTCGTAACGGATATCTTAAACCCAAATGAACAGCTTAAACTTTTAGAAGAATTGCCCAAACAAGGGTTCGATGCTATTGCGGTTGCCCCCAACAATCCTCTGTTATTAGTTGAGCAGCTGGACACTATTTCAGCTTCCAATATCCCTGTAGTTATTATCAATGTAGACATTCCCACTGCCAACCGTCTGTGTTATGTCGGTTGCAACTATATGCACTCAGGCTCCCTCGCTTGTGAAATTCTTGCAAAATGCATGAACTACAAAGGGAATGTGCTTATACTTACCTTACAGGAACAGGTCATTGCAATTGAGCAGAGAGTCACGGGATTCAGACAAGAACTCTCAAATTACGGGGGCATTCATATTGATCAGGTAAGCCGTTTTAACCGCTTGGCAGAAGGTGTTTATGACGAAGTTTATTCTATTCTTAAAAAGAATCCTGAAATAAACGGAATTTATGTTAGTTTTGGAGCTCTGGAACAAACGGCACAGGCAGTTATTGATGCCAATCTTGTAAACAATGTAAAAGTTGTAGGTTATGATCTTAATGACACTATCTACGATTATATGAAGAAAGGTGCAATTACTGCTACAATTTGCCACGAACCTTTTAATCAAGGTTATTTTGCCGTAAAAATACTTTATAACTATCTACGCAGCGGCATTATGCCAAACAGCACCATCATGTATACTAAGCTTGAAGCTATTTTTGCTACAAACGCAAGCTACTATTTAAACGAGCATAAACACCTTGAACTGTTTCATTTATAAACTAAAAGAATAAGTTATCGGGCATTCCTCATTGAGGGATGTCCCTTTCTTTTATGTAAAAGGACACCCCTTTTTATGGAATGTGTTAAAAGTAATAGGATACCCCTGGGAGGAATGTGTTAAATTAAAAAGGACACTCCTCTCATAAGAATGTGTTTAATGTTAAGGGACACTCCTCTATGAGGAGTATCCCTTTTTGATTCTTTTTACTATCTTGCCAGGATGTTGTAGAGTAACTGTGCTAATTCTGCACGGTTTGCAGTATCCAGCGGTTTCAACTTATTGCCGTCACTGCTGATTAATCCCTTTTCTACCAATAAACTAACTGCTTCTTTAGCCCAGCTTGCTACTAAGTCTGCATCACTGAAGTCACTTGCCTTCTTGCCGGATGTTCCTTCAGGAAGTTCATCAAGATGTTTCAATATATTGTACAGCAGCGTGAACATTTCCTGTCTGGTTATCTTGAGTTCAGGACCAAAGAGGTTGTTTCCGATGCCTGCGGAGATTCTAAGCCTCTTAGCTGCTGCCAGATAACCTGTATAGTAGGTGTTTCCTGCATCAGCAAAGTTATCTTTCGGATCAGCATCAGGTTCCAATCCATATGCTCTCATAAGCATAACTATGAATTGGCCGCGGGTTAGAGCATCTGCAGGGCTGTAATTTCCGTCGCCCGTACCTTCTGTTATTCTCCTTGCTGCAATAAATGTTACAGCGTCATAGTACCATGAACCTGGTGTAACATCTTTAAATGTAACTTTGTTGTAACCAACCGCATACTTGGAGAAGTGGTCTGTTCTAAAACTAATTGTTCCGGTTGAAGGATCATATACACAGTTCCTCACTATTTCAAGCCCGCCCTGGTCATTGATGAAGTAAACTACAACTGCATTTGGATCTTCCCCGGGCTTGAGCGTATACGGAACAATTACTGTAACATTGCCACCGAATTCTGATATAGTCTTGCCGCCGCTCTTGACACTGAAGTCATATACCGGTCTGTCTCCGACCTTCGCCTTAACATCATCAGAAAGTTCGGATGGATCAACTTTTACGCTGATTATCTTCACGTCTTCTGTTGCCTGGCTGCAAATAGCAGCTATAGCTTCCTCGTCAAAGACAATGGTTGCAACAGGGCTTGTAACTTCAACTGCCTTAACATTTCCCTCTGCAAGGATATCAACAGAAGCTTTTGGTATGCTGATTTCCACACTATTTACATCATCTGTTTCAACCTGAACTTCAATCACAACTTTTGCTTTGCCACCGGTCTTTTGAGCTTCTTCAAGAGCCTTATCAACAACAGATTTCATCCACTTCTCAGATAAAGTCGCATTTGCGTTTCCGGCTTCATCGACAACAACTTTAAATTGCTCATCCTCTGTCTCGTCAACAATACCACCTGTAATTGGACCAGGTATTGGTTTAACCGGAGGTTTCTCTTCTCCGCCTGGTTCTTCCTCTTTTTCCTGAGCAGCCATGAGTTCTGCCTCGCGTACTGTGAAATACGTTCCTTCAGCTTGCTCAAAGGTGAAGCGTATTTGTGAAGTTATAATTTTGTCAAAGCTAATTTCTGTCATTAATTGTATCTCATCACCGGCAAGTTCTGCCACTTTGATCCAATCACTGTCAACGAAAGCTTCAAGGGTAAGCTTTTCAGGCAATGCAGCCGGAGTGTCATCGAAATAAACAACTGCAGTATCTATCTCATATGCTTTTTCAGTTTCATAATCAAGCCAATGTACATTTCCTTCGAATCCTTCTGAACTCCAGCCATTTCCGGCTTCAATGCTACCATCTACCGTATCATATACATCATCCATAGGTACGGTAAATGTCTGGTAACGTCCTAATTCATCCTTGTGGCCTACGCCGAACCCACCTGCTTTTGGAGCACCTGGTGACAGGTCAATAACTCCCTTATCCATTGTAACTATAAGCCAACCTATACCAATATTTTCGTGGAAGGAATCACCTGTATCCATATTTGTCATCTTGCCATAGTACTCCGTAACTCCAGGAATACTGGACGTCGGCCACAGATAATGGTTCCTCTGGTCACCGTTTCCAGTGGTTTCTACCTGTGAAATGGCTATTGCGTAACGTTTTCCGGGTATAAGTCCGGAATATGGCAATTCTATTGTAGTAAGGCCGCCAAAATTTACGTCGGATTTTGGCACTACCTTTCTGACCAAAGGAGCTCCTACTGCGTGGTTTCCTTCTACATTGTAAAGGGCTACAACAAGATCGGTAAGCGGCAGATTGCGTGTAGCTGTTTCTCCTTTTTCACTTACGCAAATCGTAATTGAAACAAGGTTGGGTGATGCGCTTCCGGAAGAAGACGCTTTACGTCCCGGATACGTGTTGCCTTCTGCATTACCAATAAGGTTAGCAGTATTGAACGCCCTTAAAGCATAGATTGAGAATGCCTTCCCTGCAGGAACTACAGGTACAACACGGAGTTTTGTTGTCTTAACCATATCAAATGTAATGGTATTAAGGTTAGCAGCAGGGCTGGACGGCCGTTTCACAGCATTTGAAACATCCTTCCATGTACTTCCGTCCCAATACTGCACTGTGTGCGAGTTCGGACGTACAACCGTATGGACTCCCTGTTCGTCTGGTTCATACAGGTAGTATACTTCAAGAGTGTTCACATACCTTGCTTCTCCGAAATCTACTCCATACCATGCATTTGTATCAGGTTTGGAAACCACTCTGGAAAGTGTTCCGGAAGTAGAAGTAATCGGATTACTCAAAGGAGCATTGAGGTTAGAAACTTCTTGCAGATTTTCACCTATACCTGCAGGGTATGCCTGAGTGCCTGGTTTTGAAATTATCGGACTTACACCTGTGCCTGTTCCGGCAGACTCACCCACAAGCATCATACCATCTACAGCAAAGGTAGATTTGCTATTACTTGCAGGACCTGCGATGATTTCAATATACTTAATGTCAGAAAGTGTAAGGCTTCCCACCATGGTACGGCTAAACTGGTCGTTTTCACCTGCAAGACTCAATATAAGATTCTGATACGAATATCTGGGTTCACTAACAGGAAGATTTATAGGATCCATAAATACCTTTTTAGGCAAGTATTCAAAGTAATTCTGCCCATCCTTGCACAGTCTTATAATCGGACGTTTATAGTTTTCGTCAAGTCCTCTTTCAATGTTGACTTCAACGAACATTGACAAGTTAGCATACTCAGCAAAGTCTACGGACAGATCCTTGGTTGCAGGATAAGTAAGCTTATAATCCTGTCCGGAATTAGCAATTACTTTTACAGCCTTGTCTCCGGCAACCCTGTGTGTGGTGTATGTTTCAAGAACAGCATCGTTAGCTGTAAGCGCCCATACTGAGGCTCCTGCATCGCCATCAAGCTCCTCGCCATCAGGAACAACTGTTACAATGAATCCGAAAATGTCCCCCAACTCGCCGTTCTTGACGGTAAGTCCCGCACGGTATACACCAGGTGTATTGTAAGTATGTTTTACTACAGGGCCTACTTCAACAGTACCGTCTCCAAGTTCCCATCTGTATGTCAGAGGCAAATCTTGGGGATCCTCGCTGCCCGATGCGTCAAAGGTAATCTCCTCTCCGGCTTTTACAGAAACATATACGATCCTTACAATTCCAAACTCTGCATCCTTTATTTGCTGTGGAATCTTATCCATGTGACTGTCTGCAAATTGACTCATAATAGCAGGTGAAACCGCCAAGTTTGCAACAGGTCTGCCAATACTGATTATTTCAGTATTTGGACCTATAAGTGAAATATTGCGTGTATTTCCGTCTTCTTTTAACTGCACATCACCATTGCTGACAATCTTATTGGAAATTATATCTACCCAATGAGCATGTTGTGTGTACACTCCATAGCTTCTGTATCCCCTCGGGTCATTGGCATTATTGGAAAGAATGTTGTTCTGTACAAGCCAATGATATGCAGGATTCAAGCTGTTGTTATACTTAATGGCAAGGGCAGGACCATTGTTATACTGTACATCGTTGCCCATCATCAGGAAATGGCTGCTGGCACCGTTAACTACACTTACTCCTGCATTTCCGAAGGGCTCGGGAGCATTTCTTGCTCCGGAAGCGTAGCCGCCGTTATAATAAACCTCATTATCAATAAGGTAAGTGAAATCTGAACCACCAAGCCAGAAACCATAGCTTGAATAATTTGCTTTGTTTCCAACATATACGTTGCCGGGAGCCCAGCTTTCAACAGCATTGTTGTTTGCCCATGAAGTATCATTTTCTTCAAAATAGTTACCCATTGGAGGAGCTCCGTAAAGCGGTCTTATAAATATACCGTCTCCACCGTGTGTAAAGTCGTTGCGGGCAATATAGTTGAAATGGGAATTATACTCAAAGAGCGAACTCGTTGAATCACGGGCATGGGTTTCTCCTGGATCCATACGAAGTCCCCAGTTGAAAATATTGTCATATATCTCATTGTAGGATGAACCCCACAGTTTGAGGCAAACATTTCCGCATATTCCAAAGTCGTTGTTGTATATCTTGTTCTTTTCTCCGTAATGGAGATAAATTCCGTTCCAGACATTGTTTCCGTTATTATACCGGATAACACTGTTCGTGAGATTTACAAGGCGTGTAGCTCCATATGGATACCCGTCTCCCCATCCGTAACTTGGGTCATTATAGTTATCAGACAGGTCGCAGTACTCAATAAGCCAGTTGTCGCCTCCATCAATGTAAATACCGGTATTAAAGTTGGTGAGAGTAAGATTCCTTACTGTAACATTGTCATACCCTTTACTATAAAGACCTGTTCCACCAAAGGCTTTTTCTGAATAAATGTATCCATCGGTAGCGTGGAATCCTGAAACAAGCCATTTGTTAGTACCGTTTTCAGCATCGTCTGCAAATATCACTACGCCATCCTTTGTTACCTTGATGTCATCAAAATAAATACCACGTTCCACTACCGCCCAGTCGGTTGCCAGTATGAAAAGCAAGTGAATTTCCTGTCCGGCATATTCTGAAAGGTCAATGGTTTCTTCAACCCAACCGCCGCTGCTGCCGGTATATACAGGGCACATCTCTTTAAATCCCTCATAAGTGCCTTCGATTTCCGTTTTCATTCCCGGTGTCTGGAGTGAGGTGTAATTTATGCCGTCTGTTGAAATACGTACTGCAGCTATGTCCCATTCATCCTCGATTTCATACCACACCTTATATGAGAGGCTTGCGCTGGTGGCATCTTTTAAGTTGATCTTATTCAATGTCCTCATTGTGTATACTGATTCCATTCCAGGATAACCTGAATAGAACATATGATTACCCTGTGGTGGAACAACAGGACGGGATACTCCGCCGGAACCTCCAACAATTACAGCTCCGTTTCCGTCAATAGTTATATCAGATGCTCCGACTATAAGGCCATTCTCACCGAGATTATATATTCCCGGCTTAAATTTCACGTCGGAAGTAATAACCATTCCCGGAGCCGGTTCAACAAGATTTTCGCTGTCCTCGTAAACACTTACATCTACATATTTAACCAGGTTTCCGCTCCTGACTGCCATCTGCGCTGATCCGGGCTTCAAACCGGTTAGATTTGTTCCGTTAACAGAAGCAATATCACCATCAATTTCATAAGTGATGCCTGCCTTATCTTGCGGGCGGATATTTTTGAAATCATCCATCACATCGTAGTCAAGCTGAACACTTTCTCCAACTTTGACTGAAATGTTAGGTTTTCCTACTATTTTATTTGGATAGGAATCATAAATTTGAACGCTTAATGAAGTTATAACACTGCCGGCTTTCACTTGAACTGTTGCCTTTCCTGCACGCAGGCCATCTATTACTCCATTGGAAACAGTAGCCACCGAGGTGTTATTGGATGACCATTCAAGTTCAACACCTTCCATAGGATCATCATCCTGGTCAAATACCTGTGCATTGACAGTTAGCTGGCCTCCCACAGGAATGTAAATAAAGCCACTCTTGTCAAGTTCAATTCTTCTTGGACGGATAGTAGTGTCCACCCTGTCAGACAGGTAAACCTTCATCCAGCCAGTACCAATCCACTGGGTCTCTTCAACCCAACCACCGCTGGTCTTTTTACCGCTGAATTCATTTGCAGCCGCAGCAACTGTACCAAAAGGCCAGCGATAATGCTCACCAGTAATACCGTTCAGCGCAAGCTCAACCTGGGTTAAGGCCACAGCATAACGCTTTCCTTCAACTATGCCTGGACAGTTAACATCAAATGTAACCGCCTTGCCTACTGAATTATTGCCGGATGTTGGTACTGTAAACTCAAACAAATCTTTGGATACAACAACCCTCTTTAAAGGCTGACCTACAGGCAGGTATTTACCGCTACCATTGTCTGCGGTTTCATATATTTCCACTATAAGATCTGTCAGATAAGTGGAATAGGGCTGATTTTCATAACGTTTATTGAGTTGTAAGGTTATTTTTTCAATAGATCCTGTAAGATCCGCCGTAAATGTCTGCCAGCGGTATATTTCATCCATTGTTCCCACACCCAGGCCACCTGTGCCAGGTGCAAAGGTACCGAAATCAATGAGAGACGTTCTTCCTTCCTGAGTCTGTGGTTTTACAAACTCCAGTTTCAGCCAGAGATGATAGTTGTCAGCTCCGGTACCTTCTGAGTAATCAGCATTAAGACGGCCTGCACGCTCAGATATATTTACCTCCTGACGTGCTATTGCATATGTATTGTAATTTGCCGCATCATTGTAATCCGGCCATACCGGGGCGGGCTCGAAAACAATAACATAGGTAATTCCAGCTTCAAGACCATCATATTCAAAATCTATTGCAGTTGGAGTACCATTGTTTATATTTCCGGTAGGAACAATGACTGTCTTAAGTGGTGAACCGACAGGCTTTTTGTTTTCCGATGCAAAAAGATGAACTTTTACATCGCCGAAAGGTTCTGCATCAACTCTATCTGTAGCTTTTTTAAACATCACAAAGCTGAGTTTTCTGAGATTTGCATCTACCTGAGGAGTAAAGCTTTGGTAGCGGCCTTCGAATCCTCCCATAAAGCCAACATTTAGCTCCAAACCATTGTTTACATTTTCAAAGGTGTAATCAAGAACGTACTTATTATCTTCTTCTGGTGGAGTTTGTTCATCTTCTTCAGTAATTGTTACCTGCATCCAGTAAGTACCGAACTCAGGTACCCAACCCGAAGAATTCTTTTTACCGCCAGTTTCACCTGAAGCAGTTGCTTCTGCAACAGTTCCGGTGGGCCAACGGTAATGTTCACCTGAGCCGTCGCTGCCATTAACCATGAGCGTCTTTTGTGTCAAAGCGACAGCATAATGAGTTCCTTCTTCCACAGGAACATCAAAGTCAACAGTAACATAATCCCCGGTATTGCCGTTGAATTTAATTGAACTAACCTGAACTTCCACGCGCGCCAGCGCTTCTCCTGTAGGCAAATACCAGTAATTATCGCCCCATTGCGTACCTGCGGTATTATATATTTCTACAATGAGATCTGTAAGAGCAGGTCCTGAGTCAACCTTTTTATTCACATAGACTTTTACCTGCGAAATCTTTCCTGTTGCATTAGCAGTAAAGCTCTGCCATCTGTACTGTTCATCATTTGTTCCTACACCAAGTCCGCCTGTAGATGACGGAGTAAAAGTACCATAGTCAACTATCTTTGTAGATGGATTTTCCGAATCTGCATAGACCGGTGTAACAAACATTCCAGAAAAACATGACAACAGAAAAGCAAAAATTAGAGCTAAGGATGTGATTTCTCTAACCTTTTTCATGTTTCCTCCTCCCGGGATCAAAATAGGATTAATCAGAATTAAAAAGGATTAATTTAGACGTGATTTATAACCCCACTGTTTTTTAATAAATTAAAAGTGACACACCCCCTATGTAATATGATGTGTACACGTGTACATTTTAGTAATTTAATTTTATTACATTTTCTTGGGTATGTCAATAATTTTTGTATATATTTAGTATACTTAATCACTAATTTTTAGGTAATTTTATATATAATGTATACTAATACATAGAGAATATCCTGTTTATATTGTGGCAATTGTCACAACATTTATTTGACATGTTTCTATTAGAATATTACAAATAATAATAAATATGACATTGCGTTAGAGATGTGACAATAATTATGAACGAATTAACCTTTTTCTGCCTTTACATGCATAAAATGCTTTTTGACCTACTTCTTCAGATAATATCTGTATTTGTGCCGGACTTATTACTATCTTCAGTATTTTTAAACAGCTTCTGATTTACAACGATATATAAAAATTATTCTTCACTTAAAACAAAAGCATCCCAAAAATACCTTCACGCATAAGTCTTGCCCAACTTGTAAAAATCTCACCAAGATAGTCCAGAAAAACTTTACGTCTGACATCAGAATGAGTAAGTAATACCGATTGACCTATTATTTCATCATTTATCAGGTAATTCACATAGCCAATTTCAGTTCCTTTATAAACCGGTGCTTCCAATGTTTCAGGAAGATCAATGTATCTTTCGACTTTGTCAATCTCATCTGTCCTGAGAGGCACCCTCACTTGCTCGATCGCTTCTACAGATACATATGGCTCTATACCTCTTAATACAGGCACAGAGGCTATTTTATCACCTTTGTTCAACAGGACATGAGGTTTATAATTATTGAAAGCATAATCCAGAATTGCCTTACTGCTCTGGGCTCGGGCATTTCTGCTCGGACAGTTCAACACAACAGAAATTATCCTCCAATTATTCCTTGTTGCTGAGGTGACAAGGCATCTTCCCGCTTGGCCGGTATATCCGGTCTTAACACCGTCAGCACCAGGATAAATTCCAAGCATTTCATTAGTGTTGTGAAGACTCCTGTATGAAATAGTAGTCTGGACGGTACCTACAATCTCTGAAAAAGTGGGGTTCCTCAGTGCATACGCGGTGATGACCGCCAAATCATAAGGGGTAGTGTAATGCCCTTCCACATCGAGTCCGTGGGGAGTTATAAAGTGTGTATTGATGGCACCAAGCTCATAAGCCTTTTCATTCATCATATCTGCAAAACCTTCTACTGTGCCTCCTATATGCTCTGCTATTGCAATTGCCGCATCATTTCCTGAGTTAAGCATGAGGCCATAAAGAAGATCTTTCAGTTTTATTTTTTGACCCTTTTTCAGGCCTATTTGTGATCCCCATATTCCTGCAGCCCTTTCACTAATTGTAACAACATCTTCCAGATTCCCTCTTTCAAGCGCAACAATTGCCGTCATTATCTTTGTGGTACTGGCCATTTTTCTCGGTGAATACCCATCTTTTTCGTACAGTACCCTGCCGCTGTCCATATCTATAACTATCGCAGCACCCGCATTTATCTTCGGTTCCCCGGCTGTTTCGGCGGGGCTGACAGTTGAAAACGCCGGTATAAAGTGTTCATCTTCAAGGATATCGTCAGCAAAAACTGAAGTATAAGGAATTGTTGCAACTAAAATAATTGTAATTATCAGAAGAAAGACATTGGATTTTATCATGAAATACACCTGCCAGCAATAAAAAAGTGTTTTGATTATTCTGATATTTGTATCACTTTAAAAATATATGATTGTACATTGTTTTATATAACATCAATAATTTCATAATTAAATCTATTTCGATAAATATCCGATAAATATAATGGAGGGGAGTTTCTTATGGAAAACAGGATAATATTTTCCAATGAGTATTTAACGATATATGAAAACTCTAAGGAAATATTTATAGAGACATTTAAAAAAGGTTTTCCTATCGATGAATTATATAGTATAATGTCGTCCCATCCCGAAATGGGCCTGAAAAATTTTAATGCTTTAAGGGATTCGATTAATTATGCGCCAAAACCACCTACAAAGATAGGAGAACTTAAAGAACCAATTACTATTAAAATAGCTGATAATAAAATGGCTGCATACCTTGTTTTACATCTGCCCCCGGAACAGTTAGAAATGGAAAACAGAGATGTTCTTGTAAAATCCGTTATGAAATTAATTGAAGAGAAAGGAATTGTGCACGGAATCAAGCACGATATTCTCAAAGGTGAACTTGTAAGCGGAAAACAGTATATTATCGCAGAAGGAACTCCACCAGTAAACGGAAGAGATGCAATTGTAAAAATGTATGAATTAGCGGATCCTAAGCCTGTTGTAGGTGAATACGGCAAAGTTGACTTTTATGAATTAAAGTTAATCAACCGTGTCAACATCGGTGACTGGCTTGGTGAAAGAATAGATGCTACAGATGGAATACCGGGAATAACTGTAACCGGCGAAACGGTAAATCCGGTAAAAGGCAGAAATATACCTTTAAACTATGACAAGAATTCTGTTCACGAAATACAACTCAACAGTAAAACCGTTCTTTATTCAAAAATAAATGGAGCTGTAAATTACTCAGATGGAAGGATATCTGTATCCAACCATATGGAAATTGACGGTGATGTTAACCCGGCTACGGGAAATATAAAATTCGACGGGTATCTTACCATTAACGGTACTGTCATGGAAGGTTTCACTGTAGAAGTAACAAAAGATGTCGAAATAAACGGCGAACTTGGTATCAGCAATGTGAAATCAATAATAAGTACAGGCGGAAGCATTTTTCTAAAAGGAGGAATTTCTTCAAAAAAAGGATCTGAAATAAGAGCTGCTAAAAACATTTACACAAAGTACATTGACAATGCCATTGTCTCCTGTGGTGGCACCCTCCATATAGGCTATTACTGCAAAGACAGTATAGTAAATGCCAGAGAAGTCGTTGTTGACTCTACAAACGGCCAAATATTCGGCGGGCAAATAAGTGTTGACGTAAAAATTAATACTCCGATTTTAGGCTCTGAAATAGAGAGAAAAACCATTGTTGAAGTAAAAGGATTCAATAGGCCTGACATGGAGCAACAACTGGAACGAATCAGCTCAAGGATAAATGAACTGAGAAAGGAACAGCAAATACTCAAGCAATCTTTATTGTCATATAGGTCACAGGATCAGGTTGATGAAATAGTATATAAAGAATATGAAAGCCTGCTTGAAAAGGCGTACAATATGAAAGAAGAATTAAAAAGCCTCGAAGAGGAAAGAAAAAATATTATCTCTTATTTAAAAGCCAAAGGTGAAGGAGAAATATCTGTAAGCAGACGAATTTTCCCCAACTGTACCCTTATTATCAAAAAGAATATAATTGAAGTTACATCACCTATGCTTGCTACAACATATTTTATTCAAAATGGTACGGTCAAACAGATTTAAAAATTTTAATATGAAATTTTATCTCATTTAATTTTTTTGGCAAATAACATATAATAATTTTGGTCTGATAAAGCAACTAAAATATTGAAAAGCAAACCAAATCTTACTACTTATATTAACCTCCAAACAAGGCACAATAATAACTGAGGAGGTGATATCATGGCAAGGAGAAGCAAGACTGCATTTGAAAACATGAAATATGAAATTGCTTCACAGGTTGGGGTTAACCTGAAGCAGGGTTATAATGGTGATTTGCTCGCAAGGGACGCTGGTAAAATAGGTGGAAATATAGTTAAGAAGGTTTTTGAGTCTTATACTGGAAATAGCTATAACAAGTAGTGAATATAAAATAATCAAAATATAAATAGCAAAACAGCAGGAGTTTACTCCTGCTGTTTTGCAGTTTCTTGATTTATTTTATTCCTTGCAGCTTCTTGATTTATTTTATTCCTTGCAGCTTCTTGATTTATTTTATTCCTTGAATTTATTGTCTTTGCACGAAGATGAATTGCTTCGCTTTTCATCAGGACTACACCTGTTTTTCAGTTCCTGTGAATTGGGTGAAATGTCACAACTCATTTCCATATTAACGTTAGATTTTGAGTTTTTGCATTTTTTATTTTTCATTTTTGTCCTCCGTTATTCATACCTTTTTCAAAAATAAATACTACATTCCCATTGTCGACTGTGTTTTGTTTATTTCTTGCTGTACTTGTCCAATTTCCTGAGAAGTTGCTGTTTGTGTCTGATACCAGCCTTTTTGTGTCATCAGGTCGAAAATCTGTTTTTGATGTTGAAATGTCTTTGTAAGTATATTGGTAGCATCATTTCTCAGGTTCTGATTTGAACTTTCAAGTATAAGGTTTGTAAGAGATGATGCACAAAGCTTATGTTGGTCAAGAAGCACATTTAATATTTCCTTGTCACCTATATTCGCCATAATTATCCCTCCTTAATGCATTGAAGCTGAGCTAATATGTTTCATCAACATCTGGATGCCATCTTGGTGTTCTTTTGCCATTTGCTGACATATACCTCTAACTTGTGGATCTGTAGCTATTTGTGCGCAACCTTGCATAAACTTAATTGAGTTTTCTGCCATTTTAATGTTGTCATCAATAAGTATAAGTTCTTTTTTAGTTAGAGCCATGTTCATCCTCCTTTTATTAATTATTCATTTTATATCATTTACATTTTTGTTAATACTATTCACAGTATTACTTCATTTTGTAAATCGAAAGTCATGTTGTCAGTATGCAGTGAAAATTTACGGGTGTATATCTTAATATTTATATGACAAAATAAGATTATCCCACGAAAAATAAATTGAAAGGATGATACAGTGTTAGTAATTTTTGCAAGAACACTAATATTATATGCACTTGTAGTTATAGTAATGAGAGTAATGGGGAAACGCCAAATTGGCCAATTGCAACCTTTTGAGCTGGTTGTAGCTATTCTAATATCAGAACTTGCTGCAGTGCCCATGCAAAATACAGGAATTCCTCTGGTAAACGGAATTATCCCTATATTAACACTCTTAATGGCTCAAATAGCAATTTCAGTTATATCCTTAAAAAGTACAAAAGCAAGAGCCATTATTTGCGGTAAACCTGCCATCTTAATAGAAAACGGTAAAATCAGAGAAGATGAAATACGGAGGGAAATGTACACATTGACCGATCTTCTGGAACAGCTGAGAATAAAAAACGTACCAAATATAGCAGACGTTGAATTTGCCATACTTGAAACTAACGGCCAGCTTAGTGTTATACCAAAATCGCAGAAAAGGCCCGTAACACCAGAAGATATGAAAATTGGAACAAAATATGAAGGTCTTCCGTTAACTCTTATTGTAGACGGTGAAGTAAGCGATGTGAACTTAGAGAAAGCAGGTCTTGACAGGAACTGGTTAAAATCCGAGTTGTCAAAGTTTGAAATTGACAATTTTGAAGATGTTTTATTTGCCAGCCTTGATACCTCAGGAAATCTATACTACCAGCGAAAGAGCAGAAAGGAGTATTGAAATTGAAGGTATGGATAAAGGCTGTTATTCTAATAGCAGCCATATTGGTAGTTATAATAGTTTCAAGTATACTTGTTGACAACTATCTGGAATTATCTTCACAAAAAATTGCAGACCAGATTGAGAGTATTGAAAAAAATGCAAAACTTAATGACTGGTGCAAAGCCGAGGAAACTCTTTCTGTCTTGGAAAGTCAATGGTCAGAGACAAAAAGTAAGTGGTCTATGCTAATCGACCACAATGAAGTTGACAATATAGATGTATCACTGACAAGAGTGTCGTCTTTTATCGAGGATAGAGAGCAAAAATTTGCGCTGGCTGAACTGTCCATACTGAAACAGATTGTAAGGCACATTCCCAAAAAGGTAACTCTCACTCTTGAAAACATATTCTGAAAAGAATTTTAAAAGACAGGTCAATGTCTAGGCCAAGCCATTGACCATTCTCTGCCTGACACACTCAAACATTAGGACTCCTGCAGCAATAGAAGCATTCAGCGATTCCGTCCGGCCATACATGGGGATTTTTACTAGCTTGTCGGCATATGGCAACACTTCATCGCTTATTCCATTGGCCTCATTTCCTATTATGATAGCTATATTATTTGTCAAATTTATCTCGTAGCAGCTTTCTTTTGCACTTAGATGGGAAGCATATACCCTTATGCCTTTAAGCTTAATTTTTTTCAGAACATTTTCCAGGCTGTCTGCGAAGCAGAGAGGCATACGAAATATTGAACCCATAGTGGACCGCAATACTTTAGGGTTATACGCATCGACACAGCCTTTTGAAATAATCATACCCGTAAACCCGGCGGCATCCGCTGTCCTTATTATTGTACCAAGATTTCCGGGATCCTGGATTGAATCCAATACTAAAAGGTAGTTTTTATTTCCTAGAATTTCATCGACTTCATAAAACCTGCTTTTAGCTACCATTAATATCCCTTGAGGAGTCTTGGTATCGCTGATTTCCTCAAACAGGCTGTCCGGTATGACTATAGCCTGACAGCCGCTTTTTTCAGACCATCTTATTATACTGTCAGCCGCTTCCCCTTCCGCAAATCTGTCAGACATCAAAACACGCACTATACGCGCATTTTCCTTTACCGCTTCTTCTGCCATCCTGAGGCCTTCAATAAAAAATAGACCGAGTTCTTCCCTGTATTTCCTTAATTTTAAAGATTTTATTTCTTTTATAATGCTGTTTTTGCTGCTGGTTATTCTCTGTATCAAAGTTTTCCCTCCAGGATACGATAAAAGGGCTCGTTCTGAGCCCCTCTTGTCCAAATTTTCATTCCAATTATCAACGAATAAATAAGTTATATAACTTTCTTAACCTGGTCTACAAGCTGTGCAAATGCTGCTGAATCATTTACAGCCATATCTGCAAGCACCTTTCTGTTCAGGTTTATACCTGATTTCTTAAGACCATTCATAAACTTGCTGTATGAAAGTCCGTTGATCCTTGCTGCAGCATTAATTCTTGAGATCCACAATTTTCTGAAATCTCTTTTCTTCGCTCTTCTATCTCTATATGCATAAACCCCGGACTTCATAACCGCTTGATTGGCTATTCTGAAAAGCTTGCTCTTTCCACCGAAATAACCTTTTGCAAGCTTAAGTATCTTTTTATGTCTTGCACGGGTTCTTACCCCACCTTTAACTCTTGACATAACTATTATCCTCCTTCTTACTTATATGGGACAAGCGCTTTAACAGTTGCTTCATTTGCAGATGATGCATAAGCGCCAAGCCTATGTTTTTTCTTCGCCTTTTTCGATTTCGATATAAGTCTATGGCTGCGGAAGGCATGACTCATCTTAACCTTGCCGTTAGCAGTCACTTTAAATCTCTTTTTTGACGAACTGTGTGTCTTAACTTTAGGCATAAATTTCTTCCTCCTTAATACATTATTGCTGCTTTGGGTTTAATAACATAACCATACTTCTACCTTCAAGTTTAGGTTTTCTTTCAACAATTCCTACATCCTTCAAAGCTTCCGCAAATTTGTCAAGAACTTCCTTTCCTAATGAGGTATAATTCAACTGCCTCCCACTGAATCTTATACTAACCTTAACCTTATCTCCGTCTTTTAAAAATTTCCCAGCATTCCTTACTTTAAAATTAAAATCATGTTCTTCAGTAGTCGGCTTTAGCCTTATTTCCTTGACACTAATTACTTTCTGGTTTTTTCTTGCTTCTTTTTCCCTTTTGGAAAGTTCAAACATATATTTACCATAATCCATTATTTTACAAACCGGTGGAACAGCTTGTGGTGCAATTTTTACAAGGTCCAGATTCTTTGAATTGGCTATTTTTTGAGCTTCCTTAATAGGGAAAATGCCCAACATCGTGCCATCAGTGTCAATTAAGCGAACCTCTTTATCCCTGATCCCCTCATTAATCATTAATTCATTTCTACTACTAATAACAAAACACCTCCGAGTTTTATTTGCAAGAAGTTCAAAACCTCTGCGTAAGCTTTAAAATTAACACTAAATAACATTATTTAAGATTTAATCTTTCTGCTTTTTTCCACTTAACATATAAAAAAGTGGATTGAAGAAACAATCCACTCTACAATACAGGCATAATGTACATCATACAAACCCATTATTAACCTTACTGGATAAATCCGTAAGGTGAGAAGTGGATAACTTCTTCTTCCTTTGACTTTTATATAATAGCAAATACACTGTGCCTTTGTCAAGATTTTATCTGACTGTTTCTTTTATAAAAAATTCATAATTTAACTTGCCATATTGCGGTTGCCTTCTGCATTCTGTTTGCTTCGCAAACAGTCAATTGCGTCTAATATTTAAGAAGAGCTTGAATATTATTGGCTATGTTACGAATTAGTTTCTTTTTCCTTTTCGTAAAAGACCTATTACCGTTAATATTTATGACTTCGGATTTCTGTTTTCATACTTAACAAACTTAAATTTAATACCGTTATAGTCCTTGGTCCCGCTTTCAGAAGTCAATTCCCATGAATCGTCTTCATCAAGGTTTTTAAAATATGTATCAGCCTCATAACTATTCTCAATCTTTGTAATATAAGCTTCGGAGCAATATGGTAAGAGCAGGGAATATACCGATTCTCCTCCGATAACAAAAACGTCATCTTCACTGTATTGCTTTAGCTCACAAAGCAGCTCGTCCAAAGAACTGCAGACTTTTACCCCGTCATCGTCAAACTTTCCCTTTGTAGTGAGAACAATATTTACTCTATCTTTTAATGGCTTTTTCCCAGGAAGAGATTCAAATGTCTTTCTGCCCATTACGACTACTTTGCCAATGGTTGCCTTTTTGAAAAACTTCATGTCTTCCGGTATTCTTTCCAATAAATTTCCCCTATAGCCAATGCCCCAGTTTAAATCAACAGCAGCGATAGCTTTCATAATACCACACCTCGCAAAGATAATAAATAGATGGGGACACTCCTTGTCGCAGAAGGAATACTCCTTGTTCAGAAAGGTGTGTCCCGCTTACCTCTTATATCGCAACCGGAATGTTCCTTATCTGCGGTCCCCTCTGATATCCTTCAAGTACAAAATCCTCAACTTTAAAGTTATAAAAGTCCTTAACATCCGGATTGATATGGAGCTTTGGCGCAGGATAAACCGGCCTTGTTATAAGTTCCTGAACCAACGGTATATGCCTGTCATATATATGGGCATCCGCAATTACATGAACCAGTTCTCCGGCTTCAAGTCCGCTCACCTGAGCGAACATATGTACAAGAATTGCATACTGGCACACGTTCCAATTATTAGCTACAAGGACATCCTGTGAGCGCTGGTTAAGTATTGCGTTAAGTTTATTGCCTGTGACGTTGAAAGTTACGCTATAGGCACAGGGATACAGGTTCATTTCGTGCAAATCGCTGTGATTGTACATGTTAACAATAATTCTTCTGCTGTAGGGATTGTGCTTCAAATCGTATAGCACTCTGTCTACCTGATCAAATTCTCCTTCTTTATACTTGTGCTTAATACCAAGCTGATAGCCATAGGCTTTACCGATTGAACCGTCTTCATCTGCCCAGCTGTCCCAGATATGACTGTTCAAATCATTTATGTTATTGGACTTTTTTTGCCATATCCAAAGTAATTCATCAATTGCAGCTTTCAGATTTGTTGGCCGCAATGTAAGGATAGGAAATTCCTCAGCAAGGTTGTATCTGTTTACAACGCAAAATTTCTTAATTGTATGTGCAGGAGTTCCGTCCTCCCATCTTGCCCTGACAACTTGTCCTTCCGATGAATAGCCGTTTTCGATGATATCCTTGCACATCTCTATAAAAATCAAATCAGCTTTACTCAAAAAAGTCACCTCACTCTTTATAAGGTTTGGGATAAGGTTTGGGACATTCCTTTCCGGACAAGGAATGTCCCCATTTTCTCTTCCTGTTATTTTATTTCCTGTTATTTTCTTACGCTTTCATTTCTATTTCTTTAGTGATCTTTGCTATAAACTCATCCAGGCTCATGGCTCCCAAATCCCCATCTTTCCTGGACCTTACAGCAACAGCGCCGTTTTCCATTTCCTTATCTCCAATAACAAGCATATATGGGATTTTTTCAAGTTGAGCTTCTCTGATTTTATAACCTATCTTCTCATTCCTGATATCTATTTCGGTCCTTATTCCACGTTCTTCAAGGGCACTTTGAACTTTATAAGCATATTCATGATGCTTATCCAGGATGGCAATTACTTTTACCTGAACAGGAGCCAACCATGTCGGGAATGCTCCGGCATAATGCTCAGTGAGTATTGCAATAAATCTTTCTATGCTGCCGAATACCACCCTGTGAATCATAACAGGCCTGTGCCTTTCACCGTCAGCACCTATATATACAAGATCAAACCTCTCAGGCATCTGGAAATCAAGCTGTATTGTACCACATTGCCAGGTACGTCCGATGGAATCCTCAAGATGGAAATCTATCTTAGGCCCGTAAAATGCTCCGTCACCTTCGTTTATCTTGTATTCCATTTTCTTGGCTTCAAGGGCATCCTTTAGCGCATTTGTAGCCATCTCCCACTGCTCATCGGTTCCCATGGAATCTTCCGGCCTTGTTGACAGTTCAACATGATACTTGAAACCGAAAACACTATAGAATTGGTCAATAAGGTCAATTACCCCTAAAACCTCATCTCTGATTTGTTCCGGAGTCATAAATATGTGGGCATCGTCCTGAGTGAAGCACCTTACACGCATAAGGCCATGCAGAGCTCCTGACAACTCATGTCTGTGAACAAGACCCAACTCCGCCATTCTCTGGGGAAGGTCACGGTAGGAATGAAGTCTTCTCTTGTACACAAGCATTCCTCCGGGGCAGTTCATGGGCTTAATTGCATAATTGCCTTCATCAATCTTTGTGAAATACATGTTTTCCTTATAATGATCCCAATGCCCCGAACGGTGCCAGAGGTCTTCATTAAGGATAATTGGAGTCCTTATTTCCTGGTACTTCCTCTTTTTATGCTCTTCGCGCCAGAAATCCTCCAGCACGTTTCTCAAAACCATGCCTTTTGGCATGAAAAATGGGAATCCCGGGCCTTCATCATATATATCAAAGAGGTCAAGTTCTCTTCCAAGTTTTCTATGATCCCTTTTCTTAGCCTCTTCCAGTCTGAAGAGATATGCATCCAATTCACTCTTTTTTGAAAAGGAAGTACCATAGATTCTCTGCAACATTTTATTTTTTTCATTTCCTCTCCAGTAGGCTCCAGCTACGGATAAAAGTTTGAAAGCCTTTATCTTTCCGGTTGACGGAAGGTGAGGTCCTGCACAGAGATCCACAAAATCCCCCTGCTTATAGAATGAAATTTCCTCTCCTTCAGGAAGATCTCTTATAAGCTCAACCTTATAAGGCTCATTTTTCTCTTCCATAAATGCTATTGCCTCATCCCTGGGAAGAGTAAATCTTTCAAGGGGATAATCTTCTTTAATTATTTTAGCCATCTCTGCTTCAATCTTCGACAAATCCTCCGAGGAAAAAGGCTTTTCAACATCAAAATCATAGTAAAAACCGTTTTCTATGGAAGGTCCTATAGCAAGCTTAGCCTCAGGATACAGTCTTTTTACAGCCTGAGCCATTACATGGGATGTTGTGTGCCTGTATGCGTGTTTCCCGCCTTCTGTATCAAAGGTCAGGATATTAAGCTTACAATCCTTTTCCAGCTTATAACTTAAGTCTTTTACTTCACCATCAACTTCTCCTGCCAGGGCTACTCTGGCAAGCCCTTCACTTATGGCCTTCGCCGCCTCTAAAATTGTAGTTCCCTTTTCATATTCCTTAATACTTCCGTCTTTTAATGTTACTTTTATCATTTTTTTGCCTCCTTTAGTATCACCGTTTTTCTATGTCAAATATAAACATTGCCCTTATTAATAATAAAGCCCTCGTTCCCTGACAACAAGGGACGAGAGCATTTTCCCGTGGTTCCACCCTACTTTGGACTCCTTATGATTATAACGTAATCAACGTACCGGCTCAGAGGTGGTCTTCAACCGGGCTTTTTGAAAGCACTTTCAGCCACGGTGCTTTCTCTCTATAAAAAAGTTATCCGGTCTACTCTTCTCTTCATAGCCGTTAGAACTATTCCTGATAATTAAAACAGCACAAAACATTTTTTATCAGGAAATCTAAATTGTAAAATATAAATATAGTTTTATCAAATACTAGTTATAGTTATTCATAATTATAATATGGTGAAAATTGAATGTCAATATGGCCGAGGTTATAAAAAGAACAACGTAAATAAGACCACAACTGCATTTTACCTTTTGTTTTCTTATTTACATTGTTTCTTACACTTATATCAACTCTACAATACCATCTCTACAGTTATGTTATTTCTATTTCAAATATACGTGCAGTGCACGGCTTGAGTTCAACCTTCAAAACAGCTTCATCAATATTCCAGCTAAAATTGCAATCCACATTTTCAGGATATGCACATTTTACTGCCGCATTCTTGCCATATGCCTGCTTTATTGGTAATAAAACATAGCCGGTGTCACCATGTATTCTCCATACAGCAAGGTAAAGCTTTTTCCCGCAATCAATTCCGGCACTCAGGTAATTGTCATTCATAGAAGCAAGGCCTATTGGCCAGAAAGGCAGGCCATCTTTTGTCTCTTTACATATTTTCTTATGATACCTGATACCTTCACATACAAGTTCAAACCTTTCGGGAGCCAACTCAGCAAGATGTCCGCTCTGGTGAATCCTAAAGAGAATGGCATTCACCATATTAAAGATAACTTCCTCCCTGTCACCGTCACGCAATGGATAGGACCAAATTGCCGCTTGTTCGGGAGTTACTGCAGTTGTACAATTAGCAGCTATTGCAGCCATCTTCAGATAATCTGTCTGATCTGTTACAGATTGTATGCTATGACGTGAAAGATGTGAGTATTCCATGCGCATTCCGCCACTGCTGCAGTTTTCAATTATAAGACCAGGATACTTTTCAAAAATTCCATCCAGCCACTCAAGATATGCTCTTGTATGTTGTAATAAACCGTCCCCAATGCTATCTGCATTTCTTTCCGTCCCGGGGCCTGCGTTTATGTTGTAATCCATCTTTATGTATCCGACCCCGTAATCTTCCACTAACCGCTTGATAACAGAATCAGCAAATTCTATTACCTCAGGGTTTCGGAAATCAAGCTGATAGCGTCCGTTATCTATGACTGGATATCCATTTCTCTGAAAAAACCAGTCCCTTGAAACCTCTTTAACCAGCGGGCAATTAATACCCATAACCTCAAGTTCCAGCCATAATCCAGGTATCATTCCTTTTGAACGTATATATTCCAATGGCTCTTTAATTCCTCCCGGAAAACGGGTACTTGAAGGCAGCCACTGGCCTACTCCATCCCACCAGTATCCATCTGCATACCATCCGCAATCAATGCAAAAATAATCGCATCCTGCTTTTGCTGCAGCGTCTATCAATGGAATAAGTTTTTCTGTTGTTGGGTCTCCCCAAAGACAGTTCATGTAGTCATTAAAAATAACTTTAGGATTTAAATTATCCTCATTCTTCCTTCTAATTACTCGACGATATTTTGTAAGTTCTCTAATTGAATCCTGGAAATCTCCTTTTACAAATGCTACAGCGCACGGAACAGAGGAAAAAGTCTCACCCGGCCGCAGTTTTTTAAGAAAAGCACTTTCCTGATATGTTGGACCGGAAATATGAAGATAGAGCTGTTCAATAATATCACTTATCTCCCAGTGCCAGGATGCTGTAGTCTCTATTTGCCATGTGACAGTACAGCCCGTCTCCGTATTTTCATAGCTTCCCATAGGAAGATATTCCGAAGCCGGCCATGTACCAACACTTGACAGGCTAATCCTTTTCATGGAAAAAGTGTTAACTACATTATAACCTAATTCATGTGGAGTATAAGCCCTCCACTGAGCTTCACCATACCACGTGCTGTGAGGAATATGGATCAGACAACCTTTATCGCGTGGTACTGCTGCCTCCTTTGAGAGACCTGTAAGAGCAAAAGAGGTGACATATTCTATTGGATGAATATCATTAGACTCATTTCGGATAACTGTCCAGCTTCTAACTACTGATATCCCGTCATAAAACTGCATATGGCTTGTGACTAAAAGACCTTTATATTCCTGGGTTATTTCAAGCTTTCGCCCATTTTCATTTCTGTAGTCCCTATGATCCTTATATTTCAACAGATATCCAGGCCACGAACCCGTATGCTTGTTCCCATGATGGTCATTTTGATCAAGACCGGATTCCTGAACCTCAACTAATCTGTACATTTTTACCTTATCATCATCGGGAGAATAAGTAAAAGGTAAGCCTGATAAATGCAAAAGCTGTACATCACCGTCACCAGATATCTGTATGCAAAGGAAAATACCGTTTTCTGAAAACTCAATTCTCATGTTATCACCCCTTTATTGCTCCCACCGTCATTCCTTTTACAAAGTATTTCTGCAAAGACATAAACAATATCACTATAGGCAGAACGGATATGACTATGGCTGCAAGAGCTGTTGTATAATCAGTTGTTCTCTGTGAAAATAACGCTTGCATTGCTACAGTCAGTGTTTTTAGACTCTTTTTGCTAACAAACAAATTAGCCATAAGATAATCATTCCATATTTGGAAAGATTGCATTATAACCTATGTTGCAATTGCCGGTTTCAGCAAGGGCATAACTATTGAAAAATATGTCCTGTATATTGAGCACCCGTCAATACGCGAGGATTCTTCCAGTTCTACCGGAACTGTTGACATGAAACTTGTCATAAGAAACACGCCGAATGATACTCCCGTGGCAATATACATGAGTATTATCCCTAAACGGCTATTTGTAAGCCCAAGTCTAAATCCAATAATGTATATAGGAAGGAACAGGGCCTGATAAGGAATCAAAATTCCGACCAGGAAATACACATAACTGAATTTAAAAAATTTGTGTTTACATCTTGCAATTGCCCATGCAGACGCTCCACATAACAGTGCCAGTATAACTACTGAAATAGCTGTATATATCAATGTGTTTAAAAATGTAGTACTTAAATCCAGTTTTTTGTATGCGGTTATGTAATTCTCAAAATAAAAACTTTCAGGCAATGCAAGAGGATTACTCAGATATAATTCCTTTTTCGTTTTAAATGAATAATTAATAACCATTATAATTGGAATAAAAAACAGGATTGAAACTATAGTCATGAATATCTGGGTAATTAGTGTCCCAACAGTATATTTTTCTTTACCTGAAGCCATTAGCACTCTGTTTTTCATACCTATAGCTGCACCTCCCTTTTCTTTAAAAACACAACTTGAATCATTGCGACCAGCAATAATATCAAGACGAGCATTATCGACATTGCGGAGCCATATCCATACTGGCGGCCACTAATAGCAGTATTATAGATATGATATATAATTGATGTAGAGGCACGTCCAGGTCCGCCGCCCGTTGAAGAAACCATCAATTCATAAACCTTAAGCGACCCTGTGGTTATACCGACAATACATATTGTAAATGCTGGTGCAAGCATAGGAACAGTTACATTAATAAACTTTCTAAAGGGTGATGCTCCATCAATTGAAGCTGATTCATATAGCTCACTAGGTATTGATTGTAATGCAGCAAGGTATATTAGCATCCAATAACCAATCCATTGCCAGTTATTAGCTATCAGAAGGCCTGTAAGAACGGTTTTACCGTCACCAAATAAAAGAAAATTAATATTCGTTCCCAGTAATTTATTTAATGCCGGGAGAATATTTGAATACATGCGCAACCATATGAATCCGACTACCAGAGCACTAATAAGGCACGGCATAAATATCACTGTCCGGTATATTTTTTTGAGCCTTATAGAACTATCCAGAGCAACAGCAAAAAGTAAAGCAAAAACATTCTGAATAATAGTGTTATATATGGTAAACTTCAATGTAAAAACCCATGCATCACGTACATATGGATCTTTAAAAAACTTAACATAATTTTCCATACCCACAAAAGGCTTTTCCGCGGTCATTCCATTCCAACTGGTGAGAGAATAAAAAAAGGCAAGAATAATTGGAATAATCAGTCCTATAGTAAAAATTATGAAGCCTGGTAATACTAAAGAAACATATTGAATTAATGCTTTACGGTTTAAAGTACTTTTTCTCATTTCTGAATCCCCTTCAAAACAGGGGAATAATAACCAGCATTATTCCCCTGTATTTCTATAATATCACACTAAAATTTACAATATAATATGTCGTGTAAAATTTTACAACTTACGGTTTACTGTTCTCTCTTCTGCTATCAGATGCTTTTAAAGCATCTTCAAGAGTTATATTCCCCTGGAGCCATGCAGCTATATCCTTTGCATTTTCTTCCTGGAAACCACCCCATTGCAACTGATTATTACCAGTGTTAGCATCAACAATTTTTCCTTCAGATGCATACTTGTCAATATCCTTCTGGCTTGGGTTGTTAAATGTTGGGCTTACACCCTTCAGCATAGATGCAGTCATTGTATAGTTGTAAATCTCAAGTGCAAGTTCTTTGTCTCCTGTAATAACGTCAAATACCTTGTCGATAGCATCGGGATTCTTAGAAGTAGCACTCTTCATAAAGGTCATGTTAGGTTCGAAAATAAGTTTGGCATCACCTGTCTGATTCGGGAATGGGAATATTCCGAAATCAAAGTTCTCATCGACACTAAGGAAATTTTGTATGGACCAGGATCCGGATACCTTCATTGCAGCCTTACCTTCTACCATTCTGGCGTCACAGTCGGTCTGTTGCAGTGAGAAGGTCTCATCCTTCCATGTATTATCATAAATGAGTTTGTTGTACTCATAACACTTTCTATACTCAGGAGAATCCATGAAAGATACTTCTCCTGCACGGAATCTGTCTCCCCAATCCGGGTACTTACTGAATACATCATTGATCGCAAACTGCATTGTAATATTACCAATACTCCAGGTATCAACGAAATGAGTTGCAAAAGGAGTAATTCCCATTGAATTGAACTTGTCAATTACATCCTGTAATTCATCAAGTGTTGTCGGTATCTTTATATTGTTTTCTTCAAACAGTTTCCTATTGTAGTAAACACCTTGGTAAAGTGCGTTATATACTATACCATAAACCTTACCTTCGTAAGAGACACCAGGGATTGCAGCATCCAATATTCTAGATAAATATTCCTTACCAGTGAGGTCCGCCAGTATACCCTGAGGTGCATACGTTGCGATGTCCTGAGCTTTTCCAATCATAATGTCAGGTACACCGGACTGCATATATACTTGCATTTTGGGCTGAAAGTCTTTTCCCCAGTCAACACATTCCCACTCCAATTTTATATTTGGATATTTGGCTGCGAGAGCTTCATCGATCATATCTTCTATGCCCGCGTCTGTTGTTGATTGACCCGCAAGTACGGAAAGAGTAATTTGCTCGTCCTTCGGCTCGCCACTGCTTCCAGTATCAGTTGTACCTTTTTCTGAACTGACATCTTTCTGATCTGTTTCTTTAGAACCTCCACAGCCGGTTATGAAAGAAACAATCATAACAAATGCAACTAGCAGTACTAATAGTTTTTTAAACTTCATTATACTCGACCTCCCTTAATACTTATATTTTTACTTTAACAATTATGCTAATGAGAAAAATAGTACAAAATAGAAAAAATATGTTGGATAAATTAGAAAATTTTTTGTCGATTATGAATGTACCCCGGTCAATACCTCAGTCAATATCTTTGTCGCTAAACTAAGACCGGGGTACATATTATTTCACTATTACTTGAATACCAGCACTAACATAATTTAGTACAAATTACCTGAATCTGTCGATTATCCTGTAAATTATCACAGCGGCTTCAGCTCTTGTTGCATTGTTCTTTGGTGCAAAGCTGCCGTCACCGGTTCCCTTTATAATTCCTGACTTCTGCATTGCTCCTACAGCTTCTTTGGCATAGCCGGATATATTCTCTTCATCAGTAAATGGCTCAACATCTATAGCATCTCCCAGGTCTATGCCCAGTGACTGTGCTGCCCTGTAAATCATTACTGCCATATCCTGTCTGAGTATTTCATCATTTACTCCAAATGTTCCATCTCCCTTGCCTTTTACTATGCCAAGCTTTTGGGCTGTGGCTATCGGCTTGTAATACCATGCTCCTTCATTTACATCGCTGAATGTGCATACTGCTTCTTCATCTTCAAGTTCAAGTGCCATCATCAGCATCTTTATAAACTCTGCCCTGGTCACATTGTCGTTTGGCCTGAAGGTACCATCGCCCGGGCCACTTATGACTCCCCTTGCAGCAAGGTATTCTATGGCTTCCTTCGCCCATTTTACATTTGAAATGTCACTGAATGTCACATCATTATATACTGCAGTATACATGCTAAGGTGTTCAGGTTTGAAGTCTACCATGCCTGT
>Ga0134104_1000964_pt1 | contig 28598 bp, 28 predicted proteins | sample 15_3_2metaG_FD_94455 | JGI IMG/M metagenome (GOLD analysis project Ga0134104, IMG submission 94455) | Switchgrass degrading microbial communities from high solid loading bioreactors in New Hampshire, USA - 15_59_3.3_214_A2 metaG | ecosystem: Engineered > Bioreactor > Semi-continuous > Anaerobic...
TCAAATTCGCCGGCTATGTACTGCGCCCTTTTCATCGCCTTGTCGTGCCGCAGGCTGCGCACTTCGCCGCGCACGACGCACACATCGGGCACGATATTCGTCGCCTTCCCGCCCTCAATGAGGCCGATGTTGACGGTCGTCTCGTCGTCGACAAACCCGAGCTTAAGGCGCGATATGGCGTCCGCCGCGGCGGCGATGGCGTGCACGCCCTTTTGCGGCTCAAAGCCCGCGTGGGCCGCCCGCCCGCGGACGGTAATGGTAAGCGTCACGATGCTCGGCGCGGCGTACGCCGCCGTGCCGACGGGGCCCGCCAAGTCGAGGACGTAGGCCTGCTCGGACAGCACCTTTGAAAAATCAAACACGCGGCTGCCCTTGCAGTAGACCTCCTCCGCCACGGTAAACAGCACCTCAATCGGCCCGTGGCGCAGCCCGCTTTCGGAGAGCACGGTCAGCGCCTCTAAAATGACGGCGACGCCCGCGAGGTCGTCCGCGCCGAGGACGGTGTCGCCCGCGCTTGCGATGCGGCCGTTCGGCGCGAGGGTGGCCCGCTTGCCGCGGGAGGGCTCGACGGTGTCGAGATGGGCGCAGAACATCAGCGGCGGGAGGGAGTCGTCCCCCCTCATCAGGCCGTAGATATTGCCGCTGTTGCCCCCGATTCTCTCGCCGGCGTCGTCCTCCAGCACGAACATCTTCAGAGCGCGCATCCGCTCCATGACATAATCCGCCAGCGGCCTTTCGTGATACGTCTGGCTGTCCATTTCGACAAGGCGCATAAACTCATCCACAAGCCGTACGGGATTGATCTTCATTCCCCCACCGCCTTTATTTAAAATGACTCTTCCTAAATTTCCAATAAAATGATAACATAGAAAAATCAAAATGAACAGACGGGAGGCTGAAAACATGGACAAAAAGCCGATAAGCTCCCCTAATGCGCCCGCCGCCATCGGTCCGTATTCGCAGGGCATTGTATCGGGGCGGATGATTTTCACGTCGGGCCAGCTCCCGGCCGACCCGGAAACGGGCGCCATCACGGGCGGCATCGAAGAGCAGTCCCGCCGGGCAATTGAAAACCTCCGCGCCGTGCTGGAGGAAGCCGGCGCGTCCCTCGCCAGCGTGGTGAAAACCACGGTATTCCTCAAGGATATGAATGATTTTGCCGCGTTCAACGCCGTTTACGCGCATTATTTCCCGCAGCCTTACCCGGCGCGCTCCTGCGTGCAGGCGGCCCGCCTGCCGAAAGACGCGCTCTTGGAAATTGAGGCCATCGCCGTCTTATAGGAGAAAAAATACACAGACTAGAGAGAGAAACTGTTTTCTTTCCCGAGGGAGGGGTGTCATCCATGTCGGTACAAAAGAGAGTCGCGGCGGTGCACGACTTATCCTGCGTCGGCAAGTGCTCGCTGACGGCGGCGCTGCCCGTGATATCGGCCGCGGGCATCGAGGTCTGCCCGGTGCCGACGGCCGTCCTGTCCACGCACACCGGCGGCATCACCGGATATACCTACCGCGATATGACGGACGAAATCATGCCCATCATCAACCACTGGCTCTCGCTGGGCCTGAAGTTCGACGCCGTCTACACAGGCTATCTCGGCTCCTTCCGCCAGCTCGGCATTGTCAGCGAGCTCATCGACAAGCTGCGCGGGCCGGACACGCTCGTCGTCGTCGACCCCGTCATGGCCGACAACGGCCGGCTTTACACCGGCTTTTCGCGCGATTTCCCCGCCGGGATGCGGTCGCTGTGCCAAAAAGCCGACATTATCGTCCCGAACATCACCGAAGCCTGTTTCCTGCTCGACATCCCGTATAAGCCCGGCCCGTACGACGACGCGTTCCTCCGCGAGCTCCTCTTCGGCCTTGCGCAGCTCGGCCCGAAGCAGGTCGTGCTGACCGGCGTCTACCCCGACGGCGGCCGCTATGGCGCCGCCTGCCTCGACGCCGTGACGGGGCGCGTCGACTACGCCCTCACAGGGCGCGTCGAAGGGATCTACCACGGCACGGGCGACCTGTTTGCCAGCGCCCTCACGGCGGCGCTCCTCAACGGCCGGACGCTCGCCGACGCCGCCTTCATCGCCGCGGAGTTTACCTACGAGAGCATCGAGCGGACGCGCCAGGCGGGCACGGACGTGCGCTTCGGGGTCAATTTCGAGGCGGGGCTTGCCAGATTTGCCTCGCTGTTTCACGACAGCGTCTGAAAAGCGCACGCTTCGTCAAAAGCGGCATGTTTAATCCATATCGGCTTAAATCTAATGCGAAAAAGGACATGGGCGCTCGCCCATGTCCTTCTGTTTTAAGCGTTTTTCGCGTTTTTCCTCATGTCCTCAACGAGCAGGTCCGCGAGCGCCTCCGCGTCGTCAAGCGGAAGATACGGGACGCCCGCCTCCACCGGCACGTCCGCCATGACGGCAAGGCACTCTTCCGGCGGCAGGGGCAGGGGCTTGTTGTTCCCGCTGCGCATGAGGGCGATTTTCGGCCACGGCCCCGTTTTATACCCTTCGGTGAGGATGATGTCCACGCCGGAGATGCGCGCGATGAGCGCGTCAATGGGGACGGGGCGGTTTTCCATAATCGCCGCTTTTGTCGCGGAGGCGATGACGGTGACCTCCGCGCCGGCCTTTGTAAAGCGCCAGCTGTCCTTCCCCTCGTGGTCGATGTCAAATTCGTGCGCGTCGTGCTTGACGACGGCCACGCGCAGACCGCGCTTGCGCAGCGCCGGTATGAGCTTTTCGATGAGCGTCGTTTTCCCCGTGCCGGAGTAGGCCACGATGGAGTAGACGGGTATGTTCATGCGTTTTCCCCCTGCTGCTTGGACTGTTCAACGTAAGCCTCTTCCAGGTACCGGGCGAATTTCTCCACGGCCGGGTTTTCCTGGTCCTCGTGCCAGAAGCACTGCAGCTCCTCGTTCTTGCCGATGGGATAGCACACGAGCTCGCTGTGCAGGCTCATGCGGCTGAGCATGGTGGAGACCATCACGCCCTGCCCGAACTCCACGGCCATGTACGCCGACTCGATGTTCGGCGCGATAATGATCTCCGACGGCGTAAACCCCAGCTCGCGGCACTGCCTGCGGGCGCGGGCGCGGCTTTCGGAGTTTGACTCGTGGCTGGCCGCGGCCTTGATAAACGGCTCGCGCCTGAAATCCTCGACCGTCGCCCCCTCCTTCACCTTCGGATGGTCCGGCGAGACGAGCAGGACAAGCGGCGTCTCCAGCACCTTCGCTTTGCGGATGCCCGTGCCCTTCGGGGCAAACTCCGCGTAGGTGATGATCAGGTCAAGGTGCCGCGCGAGAAACAGCTCGATGAGCTTGTTTTGCGGGTGCCTCTCTCCGATAAAGCGCAGGCCGTCGATTTCGCTTTTGAGCCGCCTGAGCGCGCCGCTGATGCCGGAGGAAATCTCCAGCCACTCGAGGTACCCGATGCGGATGGCGCTGTACAAATTGGCGTAGTAGCGCTTCGTCTTTTCCGTCACGCGCTGGAACTCTTCCTCAAATTTTGAAAAGAGCTGGTAGTAAAACTCCCCCGCCTTGGTGGGCGCGACGTAGTGGTGCGTGCGGATAAAAAGCTTAAAGCCGAGGTCTTCCTCAAACTTGGCGATGTATTTGCTGACGGACTGCTGTGTCATAAAAAGGCGCTTGGCCGTCTCCGTAAAGCTGAGCGTTTTGTACAGCATCAAAAAACACTTGACCGCCGTTTCGTTTATCAACTGTTTCCCGCCTTTCTTAAGACACATTGTCCACCCAATTATACAGGGTTAGCCGCCTGTTTGCAAATATAAGGGCGGCGGAGAATACTCCGCCGCCCTTTTTGTATGTCCTTAAATCATCGAGCCGATTTCTTCCGGAATAATCAGCTCCGCGTCCGTCTTGGACAGGACTTCCTCGACCGTGACGCCCGGGGCGAGCTCCTTGAGCACGAGGCCTTCCTCCGTTCTCTCAAGGACGCACAGCTCCGTCACGATGATGTCGACTTCGCCGGCTGCCGTCAGGGGGAGCTTGCACTTCTTGAGGATCTTCGGGTTGCCCTGCTTGTCGCAGTGCTCCGTCATGACGATGACCTTCTTCGCGCCGGCGACGAGGTCCATGGCGCCGCCCATGCCGGCGGCCGTCTTGCCCGGAACCATCCAGTTGGCGAGGTTGCCTTCCTGGTCAACCTCGTACGCGCCGAGGACGGAGATGTCCACGTGGCCGCCGCGGATATAGCCGAACGAGGTGAAGCTGTCGAAGCAGCAGGCGCCCACGCGCAGGGTGGAGGGGTTGCCGGCCGCGTCGCAGACGTCCTTATCGACGGGCTCGCCCGCCTTCGGGGGCCCTGCCAGGCCGATGGCGCCGTTTTCGGTGTCAACCCAAACGTCGATGCCTTCGGGGAGGTAATCGAGGCACTTCGTCGGCATGCCGATGCCGAGGTTAACGACGTCGCCGTCATTGAAGAAACGGGCTGTTCTGTACGCGATGAGGTCTCTGCCTTTCAGTTCAGTCGGTTGAGCCATTAGTCGTCACTCCTTTCAGCCTGTACAACAGCGTCGACGAGGGCGCCCGGCGTCATGATTTCGTCGGGATCCAGCTCGCCCACTTCGACGATATGCTCCGCCTCGACGATGACCCAGTCGGCCGCAGTGGCGAACACCTGGTTGAAGTTGCGGGCCGTTCTGCGGTAGACGACATTGCCCATCCTGTCGGCCTTCCACGCGTGGATGAGGGCCACGTCGGCGCGAATGGGCTTTTCAAGGAGATACTGCTTGCCGTCGACTTCAATGACGGGTTTCCCCTCGGCAATCGGAGTCCCGATGCCGACCGGCGTGAGAATGCCGCCGAGTCCGGCGCCGCCGGCGCGCACGCGCTCGCAGAGCGTCCCCTGCGGCACGAACGTCACGCTCAGCTCGCCCTTGACAACCTTTTCAACTGTCTCCGTGTTGCTTCCGATGTGCGAGCAGGTGATGTGCTTGATGCGGTTTTCGTGCACGAGCAGGCCGATGCCGCGCCCTTTAACACTGGTGTTGTTGGAGATGATCTCCAGATCCTTGCAGCCTTTTGCAATGATGCCTTTGATCAGTGTTTCTGGGACGCCGACGTTCACGAAGCCCGGGATGAGGATGGAAATGCCATCGTGGATTTTTTCCATGGCGACTTCGAGGGACACGACTTTATCCTTCGGCAATTTCTATCTTCCTTTCTTTGGCTTTGTACGCCGGTCGCCCCATCGGGCGGCAATCCGGCGTGTATTCCATATTAAGCTTTGAAGGTCGGTTCGTACGTCTTTTCATCGCGCAGGCAGTGGCGCTTGATGCCGAGAATTTCGCGTGCGTCGTCCGCCGTTGCGATTTCGCGCCCGGCGAGCTTGGACAGCTCAACGGCGCGCTGGACAAGCTGCACGTTCGTGGCGACAACGCCCTTGGACAGATAGATGTTGTCTTCAAGGCCGACGCGCAGGCCGTCGCACCCGAGGGCGAGGCCGGCGAGCATCATGGGCATGTGCGCGCGGCCGATGCCGGAGACGGACCACGTCGCGCCTTCGGGGAGCTTGCCCACGAGGAACGCGAGGTTTTCAGCCGTGCCGGGCATGGATCCGCCGACGCCCATGATAAACTGCATGTGCACGGGCTCCGGAATGCCCCACTTCTTGACGTAGTACATGGCGCTGTCGATGTGGCCGGTGTCGAAAATCTCAAACTCGGGCTTGATGTCGTACTTGACGACTTCCTGCGCGAGCAGGTTGAGGAACCGCGGGCTGTTCTCGAAGATATAGGCGTTGGCCCAGTTGAGGGTGTTCGGGTCGAAGGAGCACATCTCGGGGCGGAGCGCGCCGAGGTGCTGCAGGCGCTTGTAGTCCTCGTACTCGCCGCCGGAGGTGGTCAGGTTGATGATGATGTCCACGCCGGCCTTGTTGCACTTCTCGCGGCACAGCTCGACGGTCTCGGTGAACTTCTGCAGGCTCATGGACTTATAGCCGACCTGCAGCTTGCCGTCGACGACCTTGTCCTCGCGGACATGGATGTGCGCGATGGCTGCGCCGGCTTTCGCGACCTCAACGACCTGGTCGGAAATCTCCTCCGGCGTGTAGGGGACGGTCGGAGCCTGCTCCTTCTTCGTCCCGGCGCCGCAGAGGCAGCACTGGATGATGATCTTGTTTGATTTAGCCATGGCGTCATTTTCCTTTCGTAAAGTGTGCTTAGACGGGATCGTCCATAAACTTCTTCGCGAGCTTAAAGACTTCGAAGAGCTGTTTGTCGCGCTTGGCTAAAAGCTCCTGCTTGTCGACGCCCGTGTAGTCGTAAAAGCCCTTGCCGGTCTTGAAGCCGAGGTGGCCTTTCTCCACGAGTTCGGCAAGCGTCTTGGGCATGTCCACCGGAGGCGGCATGGTGTAGCTCTTGTTGCGGAAGTTGTTGGCCGTCATGTCGACGCCGCCGAAGTCGATGCGCTTGCAAAGGCCGAGGACGACGGCGCGGGGGATGAAGCTGGCCTTGACGGCCTTGTCAATATCCTCGGGCGTGCAGTAGCCGTTGTCGAGCAGGTAGAACACTTCCTGGTTGAGGCACATCTGCAGCCGGTTGGCGATATAGCCCCGGATGAACTTCTTCATCAAAACGGGCGTCTTGCCGCACTTTTCCAAGAGCTCGACCGTGATTTTCGCGTACTCCTCCGGCGCCTGCTCGGACTTGACGACTTCAACGAGCGGGATCAGCTGCGCCGGAGCGTACCAGTGGGCGATGACCGTCTGCGGCAGGCGGTTTTCAGGGACCAGCTCGAAAATGTTCAGCGCCGAGGTGTTCGAGGCGAGGATGACGTCTTCGCCGATGCACTTGTCGAGCTGCTCGTACAGCTCTTTCTTGGCGTCCTTGTTTTCGACGATGGTCTCCTGGACAAACTGCGCGCCTTCGACGGCTTCCTCAACCGTCATGGCGAAGGAGACGCGGTTGAAGATGGTCTCCAGCTCGGAGGCCTCGATGAGGCCCTCCTCGACAAACGTCTCCAGGCTCTTGCGGAGTGTCTGCTTGGCTTTTTCGCGGGTTTCCTCTCTGCGTGTCCACATCGTGACGGAATACCCGCCGATGGCGTACATCTGCGCGATGCCCGGGCCCATTGTGCCGGCGCCAAGCACGGCGATTTTCTTGATATCGCTGAGACTTTTAATCATATTAAAATCCTCTTTTCACTTTTTTGCCCCACAAGAGGACTTGTGGGGCAAAAATGTTGCTCGGACGATGTGCTTAGAAGGAGCCCTCTTCCCACGCGACGAGGCGGACGAAACCGCCGTCGGCCATCTCGCAGCGGAACGGGAACGCGGCGATGATCATGCGGCGACCGGTGACTTCGTCGATGTCGCCGCCGGCGTTCTCAACGGTGCACACGCCGTGCTGCATGAACAGTCTGTGGCAGGGCTCGTAGTCCGGGAACAGCTCGTCCGGGTTTTTGCCCGTCGCCTTGCGGAAGGCGGTGTCAAGCCACGGCATCTGCTCTTTCAGCGGGTAGTGCCACAGCGGCGCGTCGGTGGCGCCCCAGGTGCCGGCGATACCCTTGATGTGCTTCTCGTGGATGAGCCAGTTGGCCACTTCGGGGCCCATGCCGGGATAGTAGTTGAAGTACTTGTCGTTGTTGATTCTCCAGTAGTGGTGGAAGCCGGTGTTGACGATGACCCAGTCGTTCTCGCGGATCTCGAGGCCGTCTTTCTTGCAGGCTTTCTCGAAGTCCTCGGGCTTGAGCTCGTACCACAGGTCGGGCTCGAAGCCGGTCTTCCACTTCGCCTCGAACTCGTCTCTCAGGTGGCGCATATCGAGGATGACGCCGGTGCCGATGCAGTACTCAAGAGGAATCTCGTGGAAGAAATAGCCGTTGCGGGCGCGGTCGACTTCTTCCTCGTGGAGGACGTGTACCGGCGCGTCCATGTGGGTGCCGGCGTGGAGGGTGCCGGTGTAGGTCATCGTGCGCTTATGGAACCGGCCGAGGTACTGCCCGCGGGGGAAGATGAGGTCCTGACGGGCGCCGGGGAAGGGCCACAGCGGCGTGTCGACGCCCCACGGCTGGGACAGGTCCCAAATCTTCGTCATCTTGGTCCTGTCAAGGTACAGCTTGCTCTTGTCCAGCGGCATGTATGCCATAGTAGTTACCTCCTGTTTATTGATGGCGGCGCGTCGCGGCGCCGGCAAGATTTCTGCTTATATTGTAAACCTTGGAATGGTTCCAAAGTCAAGCTCTTCCACCCATTTTTATTGAACTGCCGGCGGAAATCAGATATAATAGGTTCGTATTTCTAGACGAACAAATACAATATTGTTCAATTTTCTAGAAAAATATTCTTTAGTCCCTTTTTTGGCGGAGGTGAGCGTGCTGTGCGGTATAAAATAGGCGACGTGGCGCGGATACTCGGCATATCGCCCGACCTTATCCGCTATTATGAGGAAAAGGGCGTCGTCTCCCCGGCAAAGGACCCGCTCAACAACTACCGCTATTACGACACGTGGGACATCAATTTCCTCATCGACTGCCTGTGGTATAAAAACTTCGGCTACGGCATCGAACAGGTCGCCCACATCGTATCAAACAGCACGTATTCGGAGCTTCTCGACATCCTGAAAGCCCGCGGGGACGAGATCGAAGCCGCGCTCCGCTACCAGCAGCTTCTTTTGGAGCGCATCCGCAAATACACGGAAAACCTCGAGGCGCTGCGCGGCTTTATCGGCAAATGCGACATCCGCCGCAACGCGGAGTTCGTCCGGTACCTAAACCGGTACAACAGGATGTACGATTACGACGACGAGCTGCAGGCCGTCTCGCGCGAGTGGCTCAAGTACATGCCGTTTTCCCGCCGGTACTTTGAAGTGCCGGAGGACAACGTCCTCGGCGAGGGGGACGATTACGCGTGGGGCTTTTCCATGGCCATGACGTACGTCCGCGAGTTTAACCTCGAGATCCGCCCGCCCGTGGTGTACATGCCCTCCCGATTGTGCATCCACTCGGCCTTTACCAGCACGGGGAAGGACCGCTTCACAGCCCGCCACCTCGACTTCCTCAAGGAGTACGCCGAAGAGCACGGGCTGAAAGTCGCCGGGTGCGCCTTCGGCAACCTCGCCTGCAGCGTCATCGAAAACGGCGAAACGACCGGCTTTTTCGAGGTCTTCCTGCCCATCGAGGAGCCGGAAGCGCCGTAAAGCCCGCCGCGTCAAATTCCGTTAAAACGCGCCGAAAGGCAATTAAAGCGCGCCGCCGCGAAGGGCGGCGCGCTTTTCTTTGCCGTCTGTTTTGTTTAGCCGATAGCGGTCAGGCCGCCGTCGGGATAGAGGATGTTGCCCGTCATGAAGTCGGAAGCGGCGGAGGCGAGGAAAATCGCCGTGCCCACGATGTCTTCCGGCTTGCCCATGCGGCGGAGCGGGTTGCCCGCGCCCTGCTGCTTGAGGTACGTCTCGACGTCGACGCCGGCTTCGGCGGCGCGCTTTTCAAAGACGGGGACCATCATCGGGGTGGCGGTGATGTTCGGGCCGATGGCATTGACCGTGACGCCGAACGGGCCGTACTCGGAGGCCAGCTGCTTCGTGAGCATGTCGACGGCGCCCTTCGTGGCGCAGTAGCCGGCATTGCCGGGGCCCTTCGTGGCGATCTTGCCGCGGACGGAGGAGAGGTTGATGATCTTGCCGTAGCCGTTCTCCTTGAAGTGGCGGCCGAAGTGCTTGCAGGTGATCATGAAGCTGGTGACGTTCGCGTCGAGCATCTGGCGGAAGACATCGATGTCGAAGTCGAGGGCGTCAATCTTCTTGTTGAAGCCCTGCGCGTTGACGAGGATGTCAATCTTGCCGCCGAGCTGCTGCTTGGCGTTCTCCAGCAGAGCGATGACCTGCTCCTCGTTGGTGGCGTCCGCCGCAAAGTAGTACACTTCGTCAGAGCCCGAGGCCTTCTTGATTTCCTCCTGAGCGCGCTTGAGGGCATCTTCCTTGCGGCTGGAGATGAGAACCTTCGCGCCGGCCGCAGCAAGGCCTTCGGCGATCGCCTGGCCGAGACCGCCCGCGCCGCCGACGACGACGGCGGTTCTGCCGGTAAGATCAAACAGTTTGCATGCCATTTTTATTTGCCCCTTTCAAAGAAAGATATTCTCTCCGCACCGTGGTGCGGGGACAGTTTTCAGCGTCAGATTCCTTCCAGGGAGAAACGGCGTCAGTCAGGCCTTAGACCTGATCAGTCGCACATCTCGATAACCGTCGCCTGGCCCATACCGCCGGCGATGCAGAGCGTGGCAAGGCCGTACTTCAGGCCGCGGCGCTTCATCTCATGCATCAGCGAGACGAGGATGCGGCAGCCGGAAGAGCCGACCGGATGGCCCAGGGCAATGGCGCCGCCGTTGACGTTGATGATGTCCATCTTGTTCTCCCAGCCGAGCATCTTAATGCAGCCGAGAGCCTGAGCGGCGAAGGCCTCGTTGAGCTCGATAAGCTGGATGTCGTCCATCGTCAGGCCGGCGTCCTTGAGCGCCTTCGGCACCGCGTAGACGGGGCCGAGGCCCATCGTCCTGGGATCCGTGCCGGCAACGCCCATGCCGATGATCTTGCAGATGGGCTTGAGCCCCAGCTCCTTGGCCTTCTCCGGCGTCATCATCAGCACGGCGGACGCGCCGTCGTTCCGGCCGGAGGAGGTGGCGGCGGTGACCGTGCCGGTCAGCGCGTCGTCGTTGAACAGCCTGCCCTCATCGTCCTTCTTGATATTAAAGCAGGGCTTGAGCTTTGCCATGGCCTCAAGGCTGGTGTCGGGGCGCGGGAATTCGTCCGTGTCGAACACAAGGGGAGGCTTTTTGCGCCCCTGCGGCACGACGACCGGCACGATTTCGTCCTTGAACCGGCCTTCCTTAATGGCGGCGACCGCCCGCTTCTGGCTCAGCAGAGAGAACTCCTCCTGCTCCTGGCGGGTGATGCCCATCATCTGAGCGACGTTCTCGGCGGTCGCGCCCATGTTAAAGCGGCCGTAGATCTCGGGCGGCTGGCTCTGGAACTGGCCCTCGGTCAGGGCGTCGATAAACTCCGTGTTGCCTGTGCCGAGGCCCCAGCGGGCGTTGCGCAGATAGAAAACGGCGTTCGACATGCTCTCGGTTCCGCCGGCGATCACAACGTCGGCGTGCCCCGTCATGATTTCCATCGCGCCGTTCTGAACGGCCGTCATGCCGGAGGCGCACTGGCGCATCACGGTATAGGCGGCGCATTTGTCGGGGATGCCCACGCGCAGCGCGGCGACACGGGCGATGTTCGGCTCGTCGGACGTCTGGCGGCACTGGCCCAGAATGACCTCGTCGATCTCGTTCGGATCGATGCCCGTGCGCTCCAGGGTCCCCTTCAGGACGCATTCGGCCAGGTCGACAGCGTGCAGCGGCTTGAGGCTCCCGCCCATATTGCCGACCGCGGTACGGCAGCCGTCCACAATAACAACTTCTCGGATTTCTTTAAGCATAGGTGTCCTCCCGACATCCTTTTAACTCGTATTTTGCTCGGTAACCGGCGGCGACCGGCCGGCCGGCGCCGGGGCCCGCTTTAAGACTTCAGCTGCGGCTTTCCGCAACTATAGCGAGACGGGTAAATCCGGGCCGCGAAAAGCGGCCCGGATCTGCAAATCTTTTAAGCTTTCTCCAGCACGATTTCGCCGAGATTGACGGACCCGTGGGTTTTCGCCTTGAGCGTGGCGGGCTTGTAGCCCGGCGCTTCCACCGTAATGGTGAAGTGCTCGTTCGTCGGCAGGAAGCGGAACTCGAAATCGCCGAGGAAGTCCGTCTCCGTCTCCATCTTCTTTCCGCAGCTGTCGCAGACGCAGGTGACCTTCGCGCCCTTGCAGCAATCGTCCGTGTCGCCGCAGACGACTTCGCCGCAGATGAAGGGCTTCGGCAGGTGCCTGTAGTAGACGTTCGGCTCCGTGCCGTATTCGGGATGCAGCAGCTCCAGCTCGGCAGCGTGCTCTTTGACATAGATGGAAATCTCGCTGTTGGGGTCGTCAAGATCGCCGAACAGCATGGCCTGGTTGGGGCAGCACTCGAAGCAGCGCGTGACCTTCTCGCCGGCGTCCAGCATGTGGGCGCACATGGTGCACTTCTGCGGCAGCTGAGCCTTTTCGTTCCAGACGATGGCGCCGTACGGGCAGGAGCCGACGATTTCCTGCATGCCCTTGGCCTTTACGGGGTCGATGATGACGATGCCGTCCGGCCTCTTGTAAATCTGCTCCGGGAACTTCTCCATGCAGGCGGGCTTGGAGCACTGCTGGCAGATCGAGTGGGTGTAGTCCACCTTGACCTTTGTCCCGGTGCCGTATTCCACCTCGTTGACCTTGATGAGGTTGACGCCTTCGGTGGTCGCGGCGGCGGTGGGCAAATGCTCGTTGTCCGTAAACTCGTCTTTGCAAGCAAGGAAGCAGGAGAAGCAGCCGTTGCAGCGCTCGACGTTAAAAACAAATCCTAATCTGGCCATTTCTTAGCCCTCCCATTTTCTGCATTCGACAAGGCAGGAGTTCGGCGCCATGCCGGGTGCGTTTTTGGACAGGAATCTGCCGCTGGTCAGAAGGTTGACGCAGCCGCCTCTGTCGGTGGCCCCGGGAACGGGGACAACCGGGTCGTACTTGGCCGAGCAGCCGTAGCTGTGCATGACTCCGGGCGGCACGCGGTGCGTGACGCAGGCGATGCAGATAACGCTGCCACGGTCGTTGTAGAGTTCAACAAGGTCGCCGTTCTTGATGCCGCGCGCGTCGGCGTCCTTCGGGTTGATGCGGACCGGCCAGTAGGCGTAGCCGTCCTTCTGGACGCGGTGGATGGGAATCTCGTCAAGCCAGCTGGCGTGCTTGTCGTAGTGCGTGTGGAACGAGAAGCGCGGGTGCGGCGAGATGATCTGGAGCGGGTACTTCTTGTAAAGCTCCGTCTCGTGGCCTTCCCAGCTGGGGATATAGTGCGGAACGGGCGGGCGCTCGTCGTCGTCGGGCGACAGCTTCTTGAGCGACTCGCTGGCAAATTCGATCTTGCCGGAGTAGGTGCCCAGCTCCTTGGAGTGCTCCGTCGGCTCCAGCGTGTTCATGTGATTGACGACTTTGATCTTCGGGTTCAGGTAGTCCTGCGTGTCGCAGTCCCTGTCCTCGTAGTACCAGCGGAACGCCGGGTGCTCTTCATAGTCATCGGGAACGGGAACGATATAGTAGCCCTTCTTACAGAACTCTTCCCAGCTGATGCGCTTGGAGAGATCGGACAGTTCCCAGTAAGCCTTTGCCCAGTCGTCCTCGGTCTTGCCTTCGGTGTACAGCTCGCCCATGCCGAGCTTTTCGGCCACCATGGCGAAGATTTCGTAGTCGGATTTCGACTCGCCGAGCGGCTCGACGCACTTCATCTGACGGACGATGACGCGCCAGTTGTTGCCGATCTGAGCGTGGGTCGTGTAGCCGCCGCCGACGGCCCACTCGCCGAGGTCGTTTCTCTCCAGGTTCGTGCAGGCCGGCAGGATGATGTCGGCATACTTCGTCTCGCTGGAGAACCAGCAGTCCTGGTTGATGACGCACTCGAGGGCGTACGGGCCGTCGTTCTGATACATCCGCGCCCACTTGTTCGTGTCGGTCATCGTGCCGAAGAAGCTGCCGCCGTAGCGCCAGAACATCTTGACATGGCCCTCGATGGGATACTCGTGCTTGTTAAACTGCTGCTCGATGGACTGGCCGCAGAAGCCGTCGCCGATAAAGGCGTCCTTGCCGTTGATGATGGCGTCGGGGAACGTCAGGCGGTACAGGCGCTGCTTGGTGGGGTTCGTCAGAGCGAACTTGTACTTCGCGACGGGGGATTTGCCCATCTGAGACTCGGGCTCTGCGTAACCCGGGAACCAGGTGTAGTCCGAAGGCGCGCCCATGGTCGTGCCCCAGATGGAGACGCCGGGCTTGCCGATACCCTGCATCGCGGCAAGCGCGATGAGGAAACGGGCTTCCTCCGTGCCGTACGCGGAGCGGCAGGCCGAGCCTTCGCCGCCGCGGACGCCGCCGGCCAGGGCGACTCTCTTGGAGGCCCACTCTCTGGCCAGAGCGCGGATGCGGCGCGCGGGGATGCCGGTCTTCTCGGCGGCCCATTCGGGCGTCTTCGGCACGCCGTCTTCCTTGCCCATGATATAGTCGCGGAATTCCTCGATGCCGATGGTCTTGCGCTCGACGAAGTCATGGTCGTAGGTGTCGTCCACGAACCAGGTGTACGCGATGGCCGCGGCCAGCGCCGTGTCGGTACCCGGGCGGACGGGGAACCATGTGCCGTCCATGACGGCGTTGGTGTAGTTGTAGTACGGGTCGATAAAGACGCACTTGACGCCCATTTCCTTCAGCCAGACGCGCCAGATGTTCGACTCCTGGCCGGAATAGATGCCGTGGGTGGAATCCGGGTCATTGGACCAGAAGACGATCATGTCGGTGTGCTTCATGGCGTCCTGCAGCAGGTCGAACTGCTCGGGCTGGCCGAGGCGCCAGTAGAAGCCCCACATGTGCGGCGCGCCCCACATCCAGCCTTCCCACGAGTCGGGGTTGTCCAAGATGGGGGTGTAGCCAAGCATGCCGAAGAAACGGCCGAAGGGGCCCATCTTGTAGCCGACGATGCCCCAGTTGTGGTGGGAGCTCGTGATGGCCGTAATCTTGTGGCCGTCGATCGTGCCGTCCGGATTGACCTTAATCAGGCGCTTGATCTCGTTGGCGATAAGCGTCGTCGCCTCGTCCCAGGAAATGCGGACATAGCCGGACTTGCCGCGGTTTTGCGGATTCCGGTTGCCGTTGGGATCCCAGTCGACTCGCTTCATCGGATAAAGGATACGGTCCTTTGAATAGAGTCTGTTGCGTTCTGCAAATACGTTCTGAGCGATGCGCATCGCTTTGGGAGGACTATACTTTCTCCCGTACCTGTCGACAACAGTCCAGGGCTTCGGATAATCCTCCTCCGGAACTTGCAGCGGCCGGATACGGGTAACTTTGCCATCTTCCACATAGACGGAGATAGGACCTCCGGTGGTAAGGTTGGTGTATACCTTCTCCAAAATCTTTCACTCCTCCATATTTTTGTACAATAATAACAAAAACCGGTTCTTGCTGCATTTTACCGCAGGATTCTATTACAGTCACGCTAATTATAAACCTTAGGACGATACCAATGTCAAGCCCATGCGCCCCTATTTTGCCCTATTCCCAAAAAAATTCGGTTTTAATATGCGATTTGAAGTGGCGTTACAACTAAAAGGTTGTAACCAGCCATTTTGAATGCGTTTCCCTTTATGCAAAATGTTGAGTATACTGTAGTTACAGGTCATTGGCAACCTGAATACGCAGTTTTGAGGTGTATGATGGCCAAAAAATTTGTACCCGATTCTCAGCAGATTGTCAGTTTCAGTCTCATGGGGCCGGAAAGCGGCGGTCCCTGCCTAGTTGATACCACCGACGGTAGGATCACGCGCATCCGGCCGTATCGCTACGATAAAGAATATACGGACAAGCACTGCAACCCGTGGAAAATCGAAGCCCGCGGCAGCACGTTTAGCGCGCCGGACCGCGTGACGATCTCGCCGTTCGGCTTAGGGTATAAGTCCCGCGTCTACTCGCGCAACCGCGTGCGCTATCCCTTAAAGCGCGTCGACTGGGACCCGAAGGGCGAGCGCAACCCGCAAAACCGCGGCAAGAGCAAGTACGTGCGCATCTCGTGGGACGAGGCGGCGCAGATTATCGCCGACGAGCTTATGCGCATCAAGGAGACGTACGGCCCCGAGGCCGTTTTGGTCCAGGCGGACATGCACGGCGAGGGCAAGCACGTCGCCCCCAGCCACGGCTGCCCGAACCGGCTGCTGTCCCTCCTGGGGGGCTATACTCTGCAGATGCGCAACATGGACAGCTGGGAAGGCTGGTTCTGGGGCGCCAAGCACGTCTGGGGCTGCGAGCCCGTCGGCGAGATGATGCCGATGACGAACCTCTTCGTGGACATCGCCAAGCACTCGGACATGCTCCTCTTCTGGGGGTGCGACCCGGAGACAACGCCGCTCGGCGTCGTCTCGCAGCTGCCGAGCCGGCTTTGCTCGTGGTTTTCCAAAATCGGCATCAAGAGCGTGTATATCTGCCCGGATCTCAACTACGGCGCGGCCATCCACGCCGACAAGTGGATTCCCGTCCTGCCCGGCACGGACGCGGCGCTGCAGCTTGCCATCGCGTACGTCTGGATCACGGAGGGCACCTACGACAAGGAGTACATCGCCACCCACGCCTACGGCTTTGACAAGTTCGTGGACTATGTGCTGGGGCGGGAGGACGGCGTGCCCAAGACGCCGGCCTGGGCCTCGGAGAAGTGCGGCGTGCCCGAGTACACCATCAAGGCCTTGGCCCGGTACTGGGCGAAGAAGACCATCTCCATCTGCCACTCCAACGGCGGCGGCCTCATCCGCGGGCCCTACGCCACGGAGCCGGCGCGCCTTGAGGCGATGCTCCTCGGCATGCAGGGCCTCGGCCGCCCGGGCGTGCACCAGGCGAAGATGATTGAGTTTAACCTCTGGAACAAGGACTTCCCGCTCCCCTATCAGGGCGAGTTCATGCCGCAGATCCCTCACATCGCCGACCCCCTGCGCCCCGTGGACGGGGACGTGCACCCCTCCATCAACATGAAGCGCTTTGCCCTCTCCCCCGAGCAGGAAAAGCGCGCGCCGGAGCTCATCGAGCTGTTTAAGCAGCACCCGGCTCCCAAGCAGTTTATCCCCCGCTGCCTCGTCCACAAGGCGATCATCGAGGGGCACGCGGAGTGGTACGGCCTGCAGTGTTTCTCCTCCAGCCAGGTGCCGGACAAGGACAACAACCGCAAGCCGACGACGGAGTACCAGTTTGAAAAAATCGTCTACCCGCGCCCGGGCCTGTCCCGCGTGCACATGATCTGGACGGACGCGCCGTGCCAGATCACCTGCTGGAACGACGGGCACCTGACCCAGCGGGCGTACCAGCACGAGAGCATCGAGTGCATCGTCGCGCAGCACCCGTGGCTGGAAAACGACTGCTACTACGCGGACATCATCCTGCCCGTCGCCACCAAGCACGAGATGCACGACATCGCAAACGACCTGTCGAGCGGCGCGTTCGTCTCCGTCTACAAGGTCGAGCCCTGCATCGAGCCGGTCGGCGAGTCCCTCACGGACTTTGACGTGTGCGCTAAAATCGCCGAAAAGCTCGGCAAGGAGTATTACGACGCGTACACCGGCAACATGTCCGAGGAAGAGCGCGTGAGACTGTTCTATAAGGCCAGCGGCTGCGAGGACTACATGACCTGGGAGGAGTTCTGCAAGCGGAAGATTTTCATCGTCCCCTGCAAGAAGGACGCCCAGGAGCTGCCCGCGGGCCTGCGGAAGTTCTACGAGGACCCGGAGAACAACCCCCTGTCCACCCCCACGGGGCTTTTGGAGTACTACTCCACCGCCATCGCCAAGTACATGCCGGACGACGAGGAGCGCCCGCCTGTCCCCCGCTGGATTGAGCGGGGCGAGACCCACGACGAGCGCCTTTCCAGCGAGCGGGCGAAAAAGTACCCGCTTCTGTGCATGTCGAACCACGGGCGCTGGCGCATGCACGCCCAGTGCGACGACATTATCTGGAACCGCGAAGTGGAGACGATGAAAATCCGCGCCAAGGACGGCTACCAGTACGAGCCGTGCTGGCTGCACCCGTCCGAGGCGGAAAAGCGCGGCATCAAGCACGGCGACATCGTGAAGGTCTACAACGAGCGGGGCATCGTTTTGTGCGCGGCGTACGTCACCGAGCGCGTCATCCCGAGGGTGTGCTATGTGGACCACGGCTCGCGGCACGACCCCATCGCCCCCGGCTATATCGACCGCGGCGGCGCCATCAACTGCATCACGCCGACGAACATTACCTCCAAACACGCCACCGGAATGGCCACCTCCGGCTTCCTCGTGGAAGTGGAAAAGGTCACGGACGAGGAGATGGAGCGCTGGCGTCGGCAGTACCCCGAGGCGTTTGAGCGGAAAATCGACCCGGCGTTCGGCGTGTGCCTGGAAGGCTGGCTCGTCGACCCCTCGGACATCACCGACTAAAGGAGGCAAGAACATGGCAAAAGTCTTCTGCATCGACGTTGCCAAGTGCAACGGCTGCCATAACTGCCAGCTCGCCTGCAAGGACGAGCACGTCTATAACGACTGGACGCCCTACGCCGCGCCGCAGACGGAAATCGGCCAGTTCTGGTGCAAGGTCACGGAGCACGTGGGCGGCACGGTTCCGAAGGTGCGCATCCACTATATCACCCACCTGTGCAACCACTGCCGCAACGCCTCGTGCATGGCAGCGTGCGAATACGGCGCCATCTACCGGCGCGAGGACGGGCTTGTCCTCATCGACCCGGAAAAATGCACGGGCTGCCGCGCCTGTCAGGAGGCCTGCCCGTACGACGCCATTTACTTCAACGAGGAGCGCAACATCTGCCAGAAGTGCACCGGCTGCGCCCACCTGCTCGACCACAATGTCGGCATCCCCCGCTGCGTCGACGCCTGCCCCACCGACGCGCTGCAGTTCGGCGAGGAAGAGGAGATGCAGGACTTCATCATCGGCGCGACGGTGAGAAACCCCGAGACGGGCAACCGCCCGCGCGTGTACTACCGCAACATCCCCGGCCGCTTCATCGCCGGGACGCTGTACGACCCCGTGGAAAAGGAAGTCATCATCGGCGCGCGCTGCCGCGCCACCATCGGCGGCAAGACGTACGAGGTCCGCTCGGACGAGTTCGGCGACTTCTGGTTTAACGACCTCGCCCCCGGCATCTACGAAGTCGTCATCGAAGCGCCGGGGTACGAGTACAAAACTTTTGAAAAAGTGGACGCCCGCGAGGACGTCAACCTCGGCGACATCCCCCTCGAGCGCAAAAAGTAGCGGGAGAGTGCATCCAAAATGCGCCGCGTCCGCCCGCAGCGGCGCGGCGGCGCTCCCGAAAAGGGCGTATCCCGCCGCCGTTACATCCAAAATAAAACGCCGCAAACCAGATGGTTTGCGGCGTTTCGCTTAGTGCTCGGCTTCCATGGCGTCCTTTCGCGTGGGGTGGATCGTCCCGGGCTTGTGGTGGGGCGGGGCGTAGATGGTGTAGAGCTTGATCGGCACGGGGCCGCAGTTGACCAGGTTGTGCCACGTCCCCGCCGGGACGAAGATGGCGGAGTTTTTGCCGACATTCATGCGGAAGGTGAGGTTATCCGGGCTGTCGCCCATCATCACAAGGCCGAACCCCTCTTCGATGCGGATGAACTGGTCGGTGTCGGGGTGGACTTCAAGCCCGATTTCGTCGCTGATGCTCATGAGCGTGAGCTGTAAGTACGGTCCCGTCCACAGCGTCGTGCGGTAGAACTTGTTGTGCCGCGCGGCGCTGTTTATGTTCACGACGAACGGCTGCGGGCCGAAGTCGCCCTGCTTCTTCTTGCCGCCGAGTTTCTTGTCGTGCTCGTAGCCGGCGTTGTCGCGTCCGGCGTTGTCATAACCGGTGTTGTCGCGCCCTGTATTGGCGCATCCGTAGCTGCCGTAACCGTAGCTGCCTTGTCCGTAGTTTTCCTGTCCGCAGCTGGTGTTGCAGTCGTTTTCCTGTCCGTAGCTGCCGTAGTTTTCCTGCCCGTAGTTGTCGCGGGCGCGGTTATCTTGTCCGTAGTTTATGTATCCGTAATTTTCCTGTCCGTAGTTGTCTCCGTAACCGGCAGGCATAGTGGTTTTCCCCCTTCCGTGTGTTCCACCCCCAGTATATGCCCGCGCGCGCAAAGCTGTGCGATAACGCGCAGGCGCGCAAAAAGGCAAAAGGGCCGCGCAGGTACGCCGCGCTATGGGTTTAAGCGGAAGGGACTATTAATGGGTCGCGCAAGGCGCGCCGCCGGAAAATCGCGATACGGGCGGGTGAGATGGCGCGAAGAGCAAAGCCGCAAGCGGGAAGCAGGAGAAGAAACAGGGCGCGCCGCGAAAACGAAAAGAGCGGAGCTTAACGCTCCGCTCGTAAACTATTAAGGCTGTAAACTAAGCGATGGCCGCCGGGACGCGCCCTTTAGCACTTTTCCCAGATCGTGGCGACGCCCATGCCGCCGCCGATGCACATCGTGGCAAGGCCGAGCTTCGCCTCGGGGCGCTTGAGCATCTCGTGGACGAGCGTGACGACAATGCGCGTGCCGGAAGCGCCGACGGGGTGTCCGAGCGCCAGCGCGCCGCCGTTGACGTTGACCTTGCTCATGTCAAAGCCGAGCTCTCTGGCCACGGCGATCGACTGCGCGGCGAAGGCTTCGTTGGCCTCGATGAGGTCGATGTCTTCCAGCTTCAGGCCGGCTTTAGCCAGCGCGTTGCGCGTGGCCGGAACGGGGCCGACGCCCATGATGGTCGGGTCAACGCCGCCCTGGCCCCAGGAGACGAGCTTCGCCATGGGCTTGAGGCCATACTTCTCGACGGCTTCCTTCGACGCGAGCACAACGGCGGCGGCGCCGTCGTTGATGCCGGAGGCGTTGCCGGCGGTGACGCGGCCGTCTTCCTTAAACGCGGGCTTGAGCTTGCCGAGGGCCTCCATGGACGTCTCGCGCGGGAACTCGTCCTTCTTAAACTCGACGGTCTCCTTTTTCACCTTAACCGGGACGGGGACGATTTCGTCCTCGAAGCGGCCTTCCGCGATGGCCTTCGCGGCCTTCTGCTGCGACGCGAGCGCAAACGCGTCGAGCTCTTCGCGGGTGATGCCCCACTGGTCGCAGACGTTCTCCGCCGTGATGCCCATGTGGTAGTTGTAGAAGGCGTCCGTCAGGCCGTCGTAAACCATGGTGTCGACCATTTTCGAATCAAACATGCGGGCGCCCCAGCGTGCGGAGGGGATGGCGTACGGCGCGGAGGACATGTTCTCCGTGCCGCCGGCGAGGATGATGTCGGCGTCGCCGGCCAGAATGGCGCGGGCGCCTTCGATAATGCTCTTCATACCCGAGCCGCAGACCATGCCGACGGTGTACGCGGGCACTTCCTTCGGGATGCCGGCGCCCATGGCGACCTGGCGGGCCACGTTCTGGCCGAGGCCGGCCGTCAGGATGCAGCCGAACATGACTTCGTCGACTTTATCCCCCGTGATGCCGGCGCGCTCCAGCGCCGCCTTCGCGACGATGGCGCCGAGCTTCGGAGCGGGGACGTCCTTGAGCGAGCCGCCGAAGTTGCCGATCGCCGTTCTGCAACCGCTAACAAGATAGACTTCTTTCATTAATTTATCCTCCTTACCCGTCAAACGGATAGAATTCACAAAATTGGAAAATAATGCTCCTCCATTTTACCATGAACCTTAAAAATAATATACCAGGCGTGTCCCAAAGTCAACCCGAACGGGCAAAACAATATAGACAATATAGGCATTCTAAGGCTTTTTCCCTTTCCCGCGGCGCCGCCGGTGTGGTAATATTTAATTTAAAAGAATAAAAATTGGAGGCAGAAGATGAGCACGGCCGTAATTTTAGCCGGCGGGCAAAGCCGCCGTATGGGAAAAGACAAAATGATGCTCACCTACCGCGGAAAAACCTTCCCGCAGGCCGCGCTCGAGCGCTTTTCCCGGCATTTTGACACCGTCTGGCTCAGCCTGGCCGACGCGGGAAAGTACCCGGACCTTAATGCCCCGCGCCTTGCCGACCTTGTCCCCGGCTGCGGGCCGATGTCCGGCCTGCACGCGGCGCTGCGCGCCACGCATGACGACGGCGTTTTCCTCGTCGCCGGCGACATGCCGTTTTCCGACCCGCTCGCGGCGCTCAAAATCATCGAGCTCGCCGCGGGGTACGACATCGCCGCCGCCGCGGGCGAGAGCGGGCGGCCCGAGCCGCTCTTCGCGTACTACGCGAAAACGGTCCTCCCGCACGTCGAGGCGGCCCTGCAACGCGGCGACTTTAAGCTTGCCTCGCTTTTCCCGACGGTCAGAACGCTGCTCGTCACGCCGGACATGCTTGGCAATTACTGGAACGAGCGGCTCCTTCTCAACGTCAACACGCCTGAGGATTTTGCGCGCCTTGCCGGGCTCTTCCCGTCAGAAAACGGCTGAGACAGGGCGTTTCAGGGTTGAACTTTTTTAAGCGAAGTGCTAGAATTGTATGCGTATGGAAACGGCGTGAACGCGGGCGGACGCCCGGTCATGAATAACTTAAAACGAAAGGGACGACTTGCATGAGCTACAAAATCACACGCAGAAACGAGGCCTATACATACACCGCACCCGGCCACTTTGATGTCCGTACGACGCGCCTGCATGACCCGCAGGACGTAAACTCCGGCATGGTCACGATGGGCCTGTCCCACTTCCTGCCCGGCGGCGGCACCGAGTACGGCGCCAACGACAAGGAATCCATCTACTACATCATCGAAGGCCAGATGTACCTCGAGTGCGAAGTCGGCACGCCGAACGAGATTAAGACGACGCTCTACGCCGGCGACTCCTTCCACTGCGGCCCGGGCACGAAAAAGTCCGTGCTCAACACCGGCACGACTTCCACGCAGATGCTCGTTGTACTCGTCAAGCCTCCCGAGGCGTAAAAAACAGCTCAATAAGCAGTCATCCGGGCAGCCCGAAAGCTGCCCGGATTTTGTTTATATCCCGCTCCGGCCGGAGCGGGCCCCTTTTTCCGAATACTTCATCGGCACGTAGCGGATGCCGTCCGTCAGGCGCTCGGTGTCCAGCGGGACAAAGCCGAGGTGCCTGTAGGCTTCGACGGCGTAGGGCGACGAGTGGACCGTAAACTCCTTGAGACTGTAGTCCTGCTTCATTCTCTCAAACAGCATCCTGCCGATGCCCTGCCTGTGGTATTCCTCAAGGACGAAAAACAAGCTGATGTGCTGCGGCCGCCGCATGGCAAGCATGCCGACGAGCTTTTCCCCGTCAAACGCGCCGTAAAACGGCATGTCGGAGATAAACCCCCTCTCGTCCAGGAAGCGGCGGAACGCGTCGATCCCCTCCTGCGAGTACTCCGGCGCTTCATACCTTAAAAACACCTTCCACGCCAGCGCGCAGGCCGACGCCTTTTCCTTTTCCGAAAGCCGGCGAACCGTCATCGTCCTCCCCCTCCTCGCGCTTTCTCCCGGCTGAATCCTAAACGGCGCGGTAGACGTCCGTGTACGGCGCCCCGTCCCGCGGCGCGGAGACTCTCTCAAGCTCCCCCGCCTCCGCAAGAGCGAGAATGCGCCGGTATATCCACGCGTCGCCCACGCCGGAAATCCGCCTGAGCACCGCCTCGATGAGCTGCCCGGCCGTAAACTCCCCCTCCGGCAGGCACGCGCGGATGGCAAAGTCGTAAAAATCCGCCGGCACGCTCACAACGCGCCCGTTGACGCACGCGCGAAGCGGCGCGTTTTCGTCTGCAAGCTCCTCCCACATCGCGGCGTACAGCGCCCGCTTGAGCGGCGTGAGCGCCTCCTCCTCGCCGAGGAAAAGCGTAAAGTCCTCGCCCGCGATCTCCCCCGTGCTCCGGTAGCGCACAACTTTCCGGCCTTTCACAATCTCTTTGGCAACGCGCACCACCCGGATCTCCGCCGGCGTCCCCTCCAGAAGATGGCACAGAAAATACAGCGTGCACATCTCGGACGGGTCCGCCTCGCAAACCCAGCAGCGGATGGCCTTACCCGCTTCAGCCGCCGAAAGGAGCTTTTCCATGGCCTCGCGGCTCAGGCGCGCGATAATCTCCGGCACGCCGGGAAAATGGCCGTACAGGCTCTCTATGACGGGAAGGCGCGCGTTTGTATCCCGGCCCAAGCCGGCAATCTCCCCCACGTCGAGGTCCAACGCAAGCGAGAGAACCTCCTCCACACTCTCCTCCCCCGCGCGGAGCAGCCCCTGGCGCCGCGCGGCGGCAGCGCTGTCGCTTGCAAACAGTTCAATCATCGGCGCCTCTTCCCTTCCCATACTTTCCGGTTGCAGATACTATATCACAAAATATTCCAGACATAAAGGCTGCGCGGCAGGTTTCGCGCAGCCTTTTTTATCTTCCGGCACGTCCGGCCCCGCATAAGGCGTGCTGTCACGCGCGGAGTTTTATATTGAACGCACATTCATTTGCGCGCCGCACGTCAGGCGCGGCCGTTGTAGTAGGCCACGACGCTCGCGCTGCCCCCCGAGACCGTCACCAAAAGCCGCGCGTACCGCGCCGGGATGGTGACGGCGCCGATGAAGTTGCCGACGCCCGTTATCGTCCCCGTGCCGCCGGGGACCGTGGTAAAGAAGTCGGGGTCGCTCACCGGCGAAACCTGAACGGCGAGCGACAGCGACGCGCCGGCGGACTGGTTCCGGATAAAGAAGCTGTTTTCGCTGTAAGGGCTGATACCCCGCGTGAGCACCGCCGACGCACCGGGGGAGAGTGTCGTCGAGACTGAGTCCTCCACGAAGGCGTTGCCGTAGAGCGTGACGGAATCCGTCTCGCCGGAAAGGGGCCGGATCTCAAGGCTGTCCGCCGTCACAAGGACGCTGTCCGTCGCGGCGCTGAGCGGGCGGATGTCGAGGTTGTTTGCCGTCACGGTGACGGCGCTGTCCGGCGATATGAGAAAGCGCCCCGCGTCGTCCACGGCGACGGCGCGCAAAACGGAGCCGTCCGCGCCGTAGATGACGGCTTTCAGGGTGTCCGGCGTTCTGTTGAAGACAAGTTCATTCATCGCCCCCGTCTCAGGCGCGCCCGAAGTATTGGACATTCACCGTGCCGATCTGCAGCAGCGCGGCCACGCGCACGCGCGCATACCGCATCAGGCGGCTCGGCCGGAGAAGCACGACGCCCCCCGCGACGAGCTCAAACTCAGCCCCGTCGTTTACATAGTACGCGTCGATGTCCACCGGCGCAATCTGAAGCTGCACCAGCGCGCCCAATGTGGCCCCCGTATTCCGCACGCGGAAGACGTTTTCCTTGTAGGGCGAAATGTCCCGCGTGAGAAAGGTCTGGGGCAAGAGAATTGCCAAACCGCTCTCCTCCGCGAAGGCGAAGCTTGCCCGCGCGGCGGTGAGGCTGTCCTGCGCCCCGCCAAGCGGGCGGACGTTTATATCCGGCCCCGTTATATACACGCTGTCCCGGGCAGGTGTCAGGGCGCGGATGTCAAGACGGTCCGCCGCGGCGGGAACGGCAGGCGCCGGCGAAGGGACGAGGCGGCCCTGCCCGTCCGCTGATAAAGGCATGCTTTGGCCGCCCTGCCTGCCCGCCGGCAGGATTTGCAGGCTCCGCGGCCTGTTTGAAACGAGAAAGTTCATCTCAAATGCCTCCTCCCCGCTCGCTTCATTGTATGCCGCCCGGCCGTCCCGCGCGAAAAGCGGCGGGGGCGGCCGGTGCGCGCCCAAGATTATGAAATTGCCTTATGTACAAGCCGTGTTTTTTCCGCTATAATACGGGAAGAAGGCTTTTCCTTGGAACACAAAAATTAGCATAGGAGGCTGTAAAATTGAGTGGTCGTTTAAGTGGTAAGGTTGCCCTGATTACAGGCGGCGGCACCGGCCTCGGCGCCGCGTTTGCCAAGGCTTTCGTCGCGGAAGGCGCGAAAGTCGTCATCACCGGTCGCCGCAAGGAGCCCCTTGAGAAGGTGGCCAGCGCGCTTCCGGAAGGTTCCGTTCTCGTTTTCCAAGGCGACGTCTCCGATTTTGAGTCGGCGCAGGCGATGGTCGACGCGACCATTAAGTTCGGCGGCAAGATTGACGTCCTTGTCAACAACGCCGGCATCGACCCGGCCGGAACGGTCGTCGACGTTCCCATCGAGCAGTGGAAGAAGGTTATCGACATCAACCTCACCGGCCCCTTCCTCATGATGAAGGCGGCCATCCCGAAGATGATTGAAAACGGCGGCGGCTCCATCATCAACATCGCGTCGCTGGCGGCCGTCCGCAACATCCCCGCCATGCCGGCGTACTCGGCGTCCAAGTCCGGCCTCATCGGCCTGTCGAACGCCGTCGCTCTCGACTACGGCCCGCAGGGCATCCGCAGCAACGTCGTGGCCCCCGGCCCGATCCGCACCGAGATGCTCGAGCACTCCATGTCCGGCCTCGCCGAAGCGCTCGGCACGGACATCACCGGCGCCCTGAACGCCATGACGCGCTTTATCCCGGCGCGCCGCCCGGCTTTGCCGGACGAAGTGGCCGGCGCGGTCGTCTTCCTCGCCAGCGACGAGTCGAAGTTCGTCACCGGTGCGACGATTATGGTCGACGGCGGCGCCTGCGTCGTTGACCCGTGCGGCTCCGCCGTGTCCAGCGCCGGCGTCAACTGGGGCAACGGCTGATTGCGGCCTGTGCGCCGCGCGCGCCGTACCTGCGCGGCTCTCAGCAGCTAAGGCTTAAATCCCTCCTTAACGAAATGGCATAGACGATTTAAGCGGGCTTCGGCTTATTTTAGCCGAAGCCCGCTTTTTGCCCGACGTCTGCGCGTCCGCCGAAAATCCCCGCCCCGGCGTCCGGAGCCAAAGCCGCATGCGCGCCGGCAAAGCGCGGCGGGTAATGAGCGCCGGCTGAAAAGGGCCCGCGATGCCGCGCAGGGCAAAGGCGCATGTCCGGAATATGACCGCACGGGGCCGCGCGGGATAGAGCACGCTGGCTGCGCGGCAAGAGGATAAACACAGGCGCGCCGCGCTTAGCGTCGCGCCCTCTGCCCTGCCGCGCCGCAAAACAACAAGTGCGGCAAACAGGCTGCTTTGAGTTTAAACGGCAACGGCGCTGCCGCGTAAACGTGAAAACCGGCTGCGCCGCGCGGACAGCGCCTGGCCGGTTTTGGCACGAGAATTTCAATTTGGGGTCTTTACACGCGCCGCATTTCCTGCTATAATCTACTCGCTGTCGCCAAAAAGGGAGAGCACGCGGGGGCGAAACTGCTGGAGCCTCCGGCTACCGGCAGACCCCGGAAGAACTTAATACGTGGGGGCGTAGCTCAGCTGGGAGCCCGAATTAGGCGCTCAGCGGGCCCCGCTAAATAGGAAATATCTGGGGATGTAGCTCAGTGGGAGAGCGCACGGTTCGCATCCGTGAGGTCGAGGGTTCAACCCCCTTCATCTCCACCAAATAAGGTAGTAGATTTGATAGAAAGTCTACTACCTTTTTTCTATGAAAAAGAGAATTTTTTAAGGTTTTTGCGGGCTCTTACAGTTTGTTTGATGAGAACAAGCAAAATCGGTATAATTATGGTTAATATGTTCAAAACGACGGATAACGACGGATATAGAGTTTTAATTTGGCGAGGTATAACAAATGAATGATAAGCCAATTGTCCCTAACGCTATGCAAACGTTTTATGACAGCATGGCTTCACAGTACGATAAGTTTTATCTCAATTGGGAAGGAACAACACATGACGAGGTCAAGTTCCTGAGAGATGTATTTGAAAAATATGGATTTGACTGTACAGCTCAAACATAACGGATGTCGGGAAGTGGCTTGGAAATTCCCCGAAGAAACCGACTTTTACCAGCTTATTGTGGTAGCAAGAAAATAACTGATTCCAGTTTAATCTTCCAAAGCATTGGAAATTCTATTTGAATTAATGCTTATAAAAGAAAACCAAGGCAGGAAGCTCACAAAGCCCCTACCTTGGTTGTTTACGCTCTAACTGTTTTAACCCGTCAAGAATACAAGGTAATTCTAATTCCCACCATCTTCGCTTACTGTAATAAGCGCTGAAATCTTTTCAGAGTTATTCAGAATAATAGCTTTCAACACATAAGGAACATGTCCCTTTCGGTTTGGGGCCAAGCTATAAAGGTAGAAATTATCATAAAAATCCTCGGCGTATTCCAGAATAGACTTTGCCAAAGCGTATTTAGCGTCAAACTCATTTGAACCGTTTTCGACTAAATCAAGCTCGTCCAATAAAAGTGTCACAGACACATCATCTTCAAGCATTTTATGTGCAGTATTTATAAACGGCTAACACGCTTTCAAGAAGTGTGAGACCGGCTAATACCATTTCATTCTGATTATGCCTGATAAATTGTGGCCGTTCCCTTACGGCCCTGTCCATAACGTTGCTCCATTCTTTACGAGCATCAGCCGCATTTATCATATACATGTCTTTCATTTAGTTATTGATTTAATGCCTCCTTTACCAAATGGTTACTACTGCTCGCATCTTCTTCATTAAGGCAGAAATACTCAACAATAATTGGATACAACGCTCTTGCAATCCGTTCAATCTGTTCCCTGCTAGGCTTCAGTTCAGGTACTGGCGCTTGGGGGACAAACATCATATTCTCATATTTCATATTCTAGGCCCTCCCCACAGTAATAGTACAGTTTGGAAAATAGTCTAAACTGTAAATAACCAGACTTCGGATAAGATTGTCTCATTTTTGCCCTCTCATTTCATACCGCTATCTTCTTCCGGCAGCCGGGCCAGCGTGTCAACACCAATCCTGAACTGGATATCCAGCTCATAGCCGGGATGGACTGTGACACGCTCAATCAAGGCGGAGGCAATCATGCGGCGTTCCTCGGGCGTGGCATTCTCAAACACCTCCGCATATCCACGCAGCCGCTCCAGCTGCGCGGCAGCTTTCTCGCTTTTGTGTTCAGCCTGAGTCAGCAGACTTTTCTGTTCCGTTATCTGGTCGGAGATTTCCGCGCATTTTTTCTTCAAATAATCCATGCGGCTTTTTAAGTCCTCGGCGGTAAACGGCCCCTCCCCTTCCA
>Ga0134104_1001018_pt1 | contig 27350 bp, 21 predicted proteins | sample 15_3_2metaG_FD_94455 | JGI IMG/M metagenome (GOLD analysis project Ga0134104, IMG submission 94455) | Switchgrass degrading microbial communities from high solid loading bioreactors in New Hampshire, USA - 15_59_3.3_214_A2 metaG | ecosystem: Engineered > Bioreactor > Semi-continuous > Anaerobic...
CAGTATCACATTGAAACAAGGACGCTTTTTTCTTTCTATAGAATGTATATGGCCATTATATACCAGCAATATCTGGACAGGCAATTCCATCAGTTTTTGGACATTTTAACTCAGCGTAAACACCATAGGCGCTGCCAGTATGTGCTGCGCAGGCAAAAAAGCTGCTGTTTGGTATCAGGCGCGAACCGACAGTGGTCAAAGTTCCAACAGTACATGCAGAGAATACTACAAGCCCTACATATATGAATTGCCATCGGTATTCACTGACTTGGATCCTTGATGTCCGGTAGACTACTATTGTCTTAACCCCGCCAAAGTTGTTCTGGATCAAGCATGCAATTAGGGAGAATACTAGCACGCCAATTATTCCTATCACTAACAACTAATTTTACTTAACAAATTTTCCTACTTTACTTACCCCTGTTTAAAACCGGTTATCATCAATGTTTGGTTAACTCTTCCTGGCTAAGTTATAGTGCATCCAGAAATCTTCATTTCTTTCACTCCCTTTTTGTTACGGTTTCCCGGACCAATATAAACGGCTATTTATAGAACAAACTCCATGGGATTGACCAAAGGCCCCCCACGCCTTCTGCTTGGGGGGCCTTTGTCAGTGGTCTAAGTTTGGCTCCTCTCGAACTTCTTCATATGATGCATAATATAAATGTTATTATGTATTGTTCTCCACATGGCCTTCATCTAGAACAACGGTCAGACGCCGAAGATAACGTTGATTATATTCTGACCGAAGTAGTTGTCGGCGATACCGAAGGCACTTAACACGGACCAGGACAGCAGCATGGAATTAATAAAGGCTCCAAGCCATATGCTGTTTGTCATCTTGTAAAGTTTACGGCTGATATACACTGTCACTGGTACAAACAGCAGCATGGCGAAGGAAAGTGTAAAGTCGCTTATAGGAGTACCTGTCCAGTGTATACGTTCCCAAGCGTAGTTAATCAAGAATAACAGCCAAACGCCGAGGGAGTTGATGATGACAGTAAGGATCATTTCCTTGCGCTCGGAGATATCCATGCGTGGTCTGTGGTTAATGGCAAGGCCCATAATAAAGAAGCACACAAAGAAGATCACCATATAAGGCAGGGCATAAAGCCAGTACTCGGTCTTCATATCTGTGAACATCATCTGGCGGAATCGGAAGTCCTGATTGAACAAGTCCGTAATCACCACCAGCATCAAATTTGCGAAGGCAATCACGATAACAGCGATGAGCAGTGTCTTGCATACATTGACAAACTTCATCTTTAGGTTCATCTCACGCAGTCCTAATTCTCCATTGGTTTTCTTTGCAATGATCGCCTTGGCAATGATGATAATTACAGAGGCCACCGTCAGCCAGACCACAAACCAGAAAGTGATCAGACTGGTAGATACTGCGCGCAGAACTCGCGGCATTAGCTTTATACCAAAAGGATTGGCCCAGGTAGGCCCGCCAGTGTTCGCCTTAAGCAGGGCTAGGAACGTAAATACCACCGTAACGGCCGCTATAATCCAATATGCACGCTTGTTCACATTGCCCAGCCTGGTCTCTGGTTTCTCCGAAACGCATGGGGAGAAAAATTTAGTGCCAGTAAGCAGGGCGACAATCGGAAAGATCGTTCCTATCATGCACATCATAGCAATCAGGTTAAATATTTGACGCAGCCACCAGATCGAATTGTCGGGATTCAGGGGTTGTGTAGTTGAATCAGTGAGGTTGCCGCGGTTATAGTTAAGCACCTGCGTAATCACTCTTACGGAATCACGTATACTGTGAGTAGACCAGCACTGTTCCGAATGGGACTCGGGATTGAAGAAGACAATACGGGCGGAACGGCTACCAAAAGCTGAAACGAGCGCATCGCTATTCAGTATGGTAGTCTCGTAAACATTACCGATCTTTGTATATACGGTTCCATCCTCGGATACCTGGTACCAATTCTCCATTTCCACCGGTTGGCTATATACCACCGCTGTACCGTCCTTGTTCCATAGTTTCCCAGGACCCAATGCATCATACATACCAGCAATAACTGCCACATTTACTTGCAATTCACGTGTCACTTCATGACCACCAACCATGACGTTGGAGGGGGCTGGGCCGCTGCCTGCGCCTGTAAGTACAATCGTACTCAGGCGGGTATTGTATTCCGCTTCTTTTTCTGCCCTGATACTTTTATAATAGCTAAGCTGGTCGACATTGAGACGTGCGGCGGCAAGTTCATCGGCGTCCTGCATGATCTCCTCCTCTGTGAAGGTCTGTCCGAAGGTATCCGCCAACACATTGATCATGATATCATTAAAGGTGTAATAACCGGCATCTATCACAGCTGCATCCGTAATACGGCTGCTGCCCAAAGAATGCCCGATCATGGCAATACGGGTGCTATCCACATATTGCAATGAACGGGCGAAATTGAGAGCATCAATCATACCGCAGGGACCGCTGCCAAACTGAAAACCGGCAACGCCATAACCCCCATCATCATTAACCGGCTGATCACTCAAGCCCTGGCCATAGGCATTGACATTAAGAACTACAAAACCGCGCCGAGCAAGCTCCTCGGCATAGCCCCGGTATGTATTCTTGACAGCACCTCGGCCATGGGCGATCAGTACGCAAGGCAGGCTATCCGAGTCGGATACGCCGGCGGGAACGTACAAGTCCATGTCTAGCTCCGCACCCCTTGCGTCTATCTTCAGGCGGGATATTTTCACCTTCCCACCGTTGGATGAAACGAGGGCTGCCGCAAAACTTGACACCAGGATGACTGTAATTAGCAAGAACAGCAGGCATCTAGCCCCCTTCGCGCTTTTTAGATTGAGTGGAAAGCGTTTCTCAGAAATTTCCATTCCTCTCACTCCTTTTTATTTTTATCGGTTCCAGACCGATATAGATGGCTAACCTTGTATTTCGTGAAGGCTTGCCTATAATGCCCAGTTCTTTGCTCGTTCTACAGCTTTGCACCATCCTTCCAGATATTTACGGCAATCCTCGTAGGGCATAATCGGAAGGAATTCACGGTCCAGAGTCCATGCGCGGCGTATCTCCTCCGTGCTATGCCAGACTCCGACAGCCAACCCCGCCAGGTATGCAGCACCGAGGGCAGTGGTTTCTTTAATGACAGGCCGGCTTATGACGGTTTGGCAGATATCCGACTGGAACTGCATTAAAAAGTTGTTGGCACAAGCTCCGCCATCAACCTTCAATGCGCGCAGCTTAATACCTGTGTCCTGTTCCATGGCGTCAATAACATCTTTGCACTGGTAGGCAATGGATTCCAATGCAGCCCTGATTATATGCGCCCTGTTAGAGCCCCTTGTCAAACCCAGTATAGCACCGCGTGCATACATATCCCAATGCGGCGCGCCCAGCCCGGTAAAGGCTGGCACGATATACACGCCTCCGTTGTCCTTGACCTTATCTGCAGAATATTCGGAATCCTTCGCGTCCTGTATCAATCGCAGTTCGTCTCGTATCCATTGAATAACGGCGCCCCCGACAAATACGCTTCCCTCTATTGCATAGTTCACCTTATCTCTACAGGTTGCGGCGATGGTGGTTAAGAGGCCGTGGTCGCTGTAGCAAAGATTTTCTCCCGTATTCATCAGCAGGAAGCATCCGGTACCATAGGTATTTTTCGCTTCACCGGCATCAAAACACGCTTGGCCAAATAACGCCGCCTGCTGATCGCCGGCACAACCGGCTATCGGTATCCGGGCATCATCAATTTCTACAAAACCGTACACTTCGCTGCTGGAGCACACACGGGGCAACATGCTCGTTGGGATGTCCAGCAAGCCGCATATTTCTTCATCCCAGCAGAGATCCTTTATATTGAACAGCATGGTGCGGCTTGCATTGGTATAATCAGTGACGTGAACCTTGCCATCGGTAAGTTTCCATATCAGCCAACTGTCCACAGTACCAAAGAGCAGCTTTCCCTGCTTGGCTAATTCACGGGCTCCCTCCACATTGTCGAGGATCCATTTAACCTTGGTTCCGGAAAAATATGCGTCTATCAACAGGCCCGTCTTGGCCTTTATCATCTCAGAGTATCCCTTGGCTTTCAGTTCCTCACATATTGAGGCTGTACGGCGGCATTGCCAGACTATGGCATTGTAAACCGGTTTGCCGGTATCTTTATCCCACACGATCGTCGTCTCACGTTGGTTTGTAATCCCGATAGCGGCTATATCCCGGGCGGATAACCCGCTCTTTGCCAGCGCCTCGGTCATGACGGAATACTGGGTGGAATAAATCTCCAAGGGATCGTGCTCGACCCATCCTGGCTGTGGATAGATTTGTTTGAATTCCTTCTGTGCTATGGAAATAATATTCTGCTTTTCATCAAAAATGATAGCACGGCTTGAAGTAGTTCCTTGATCCAATGAGATGATATATTGGCCCATTATAATGCCCCCCCCCCATATTCAAATCGGCCAGCAGAAAAAAAGTAAGCACAAAAAAGCCGTCTAACGCGGAAAAGCTTTTTCATACTTACTCTTTGACTCAAGCATGAAAACTATATTCTGTTTTCTACATTTAAGATAAGTATAAAATTGTTGCCTTGTTTTGTCAACATACTCAGCTCGTAGAGATAGTCTAAACTGCAGGATTACAAGTATCCTTTCAGTCGGGAGCGCCGGAAACCGTCTTTGTTCACCTGAAAATGCGAATGTTGGGGTCCTTTTCTACTTGGACCCCAACATCTTCTGTAATAAACATGAAGATTAGAAAGGTAAAAGTAGATCAGATATGTTCCCATTGGGAATGATTGTGAGAGTGCACATTATCAGGGCATTTACAGTGCCAGCAGACCAAGCGTTTCCGGTCTTTTTATATATGTAGCGCGCACTATATGCTGCAAAGGCCAAACAAGGTGCGACAGCAAAAGCCGCTATGCCCGCCATTCCTCCCTTTGGACTCCATAGCGAAGCATATTTGTAAAGATGTGTATATTGGACGATGATATATAATACGAGGGACAGGCTGTTGGCAATAGCACAAATAGTCGTAGAAAGCCATTCTGGGATATCCTTATACCGAGTATTTGCATTAAAAATAGCATTAGGAACATAGAATAGCATCCACATTGGAAGGTATTTGAAAATCAGCACCGGAAGTCTCTTCAACTCAGGTGCCATTACAACAAACGAACATATGCGAAAATCAGAATTGAACAAGTAACGTGCAATGTAAACAGGAACAAACATAATAGCTACGACTGTAAAAGCAAAGAGCATGGTCCTAAAAAATTGGCTAACACTGTCAAGCACACCGGGTGCAAATGGATTGGAAACATTTGTCCCACTCTTTGCGTATAGAAGTCTCCTTATGAAATATGTCACAATCATGGCGATAATGAGGACGCATCCGCTGACAATTGTCCATACTCCAATTCCATTTCCAACTGTTCCGCGGGCCGAGTACACTGTCGTGTTAACTAATGATGAACCAATTGGAAAATACTTGTCATATGTTCTAAAACCAATAAACACTAAGGCAGCAACCGTTAGTACAGTAAGTGTGATTTCTTTTACATTCAAAAACGAACTGGTTGTACTTAAATCTACAAGGTTTCTCTTAATACCCGCAAATAGAGGCGTGTTTATAAGAATATCAACTAGCGGGAAGAGAAGCATAAAGAATCCAATCAGCCCAACAAGCTGAAAAGCAACCATTATCGGCCACACTTGGTTTTCAGGCGGAATATAATTCGCTCCGGGAGGTGTGCCAAACGCAGAATAGAATCCATCAACAACAATACTTGTACCTATCTTGGTGAAATGAAACATCGGATGGGTAATTTTTGGATTTACTATGCGAACCGCTGTATCAACCGAGAGTGCCTGTCCTGGAACCGGGTTTCCTACTGGACCTTCAGGAGTGTACCATTGCCCGTCAATGACATTGCCGCTTAAACCGGGGTAGACCTTCTTAATCATTGATTTGCCTGCATCGTTGGTGAGTATATTCGGCGAATCAAAATAGACCGTGTCAAATTCGTCATAATATGCCACACCGATTGTTGTAATTACTCCTTTTAGTGACTCGGGAGTCAGCTGTGAAGTCCCCATAGTACCGCATTGTGAAACAAATGCAGAAATTCTTTGCTCGGATCCTTCAACATTTAGTTCTCTGATGGCAAAACTAGAGGAATTACCCCCCATACTATGACCTGTAATGCCTATTTTGTTCTTGTCTACGCAACCTAGACTCATAGCGTATTCCACTGCCGCTTCGGATCCAAGGGTTCCATGCGTAAGGGAGTCAACCGCCTCGCTAGAATAGCCATGTCCCGCCATATCCATAGAAATTACCACGAATCCTCGGCGAGCAAGTTCGATATAAGTATTCATCTGCATTTCTTTTGTGTTTGATCCACCGTGGATAACAACTATTGCCGGAACCGGGTTGGAATTAGTTGCATTTTTAGGTATTAAAGTCATAAATGAGAATTAGGCGGTGTCGCTTTCAGAAAATGTCACTTGCACATCTTTACCGTAGGCTTTATTATTCTCTCGAATCATATTTGCAAGTTCTGATAAGGATCCTGTGAAGACGCTTACTTTAGTTTTTCCAAAATTACACTGCATTAGCGATACGCCAACCATACTGATAAGGCACAATGCCAACGCTAAGCATAACACAATCTTTGTGCTTTTTCTCATAAATTTCACCCTTTCTTTTCAAATTTAGTTTTGAAACCTTTGGCACCTATACTACCTGTCCTCTCTGCTTACAAACAGATTCACATTGTTTTGCCCCCCTCCCCCCATTTTTTAAAAGGCCGTAAAAAAAAAGCAAAGCAGAAAAGCCAGCACCTAAAAGCACATTAGCTTTTCATGCTTTACTCAAGAAACTCTAGCATGCAATCAATATTTTATTCTACAATAATATTATAATAGCTAAATGTACTTGTCAATCATACTTAAGTAAACCAATTCTCTCTCTCTTTTGAAGCTAACACCAAAAGATGTCGCAAAAAACGCAGATACGGTACCCACGGAGGTGGCGTCGAAAAATGCTGATGAGTTGAAATCCGAATAGTATATCTCAAATATCAACTTTGGATCTCTGCATACTCATAAAGTTGTCTTTGTAACAAGGCAGAGCCGTTCGATGGCGGGCGGGTACTGTAAGAACAATGGCATAGGCAGTAAACCATGTTAAACTATACCGTTTTTTCAGGTTTAAATTCATCTAAGGCTCATCCATAAAAAAACAGCATCCATACAATAAAGTTCTCATTATATCCCTTTATTTCTTCCTGTTGCAGTAAAACTGCAGTAATAATAAAAGGCTTCCAAAACCTAAAGTTTTGAAAGCCTTTATTTTTCTGGAGCCCTCAATCAGAATCGAACTGATGACCTCATCCTTACCATGGATGCGCTCTGCCTACTGAGCTATGAGGGCACAGTATAAAACTGGAGCGGGTGAAGGGAATCGAACCCTCGCTGTCAGCTTGGGAAGCTGATGTTCTACCATTGAACTACACCCGCATGTCCTTAGCGGTGCAGCGATAATTATTTTAGCATATGCAACTTGAGTTGTCCATAGTTTTAATATGGGTAATAAAACCAATTTTAGCTTGTCATCGCTCCCCTTATCCGTGTTTCATAAAATCCCGCAGCCTCGCCCAGGCCTGCTTCAGGCTGAATCGGTCAAAGCTGCGGTAGAGGATGTCCAGTCCGGCGCCGCTGAGGATAAACAGGAAAGGCTGCTGCATGTAGGCATACCTGGGCTGCACCTCGATAAACAGGTAGACCACAAAGGATGCTGCCAGGATGGCCACGGGAACCAGCAGCCCGTCATCCATCAGCGCCTTCCGCCAGGCTAGTGTCCCCAAAAGGCTTAAAATCATGGACGTATAGATGAACAACTCGTTCAGGTCTTTAAGCACCGCGTCAATATCGGTAAACTTGACAGGGTTGAAAAACAGGTCGATCACACTGTTCGACTCAAGGAGATGTTTATAGCTCCAGTCAAGCGCGTTCTCGCACCACATGTTCTGGACCTTATGCAAAAACAGGTTTGCAAGTTTCAAGGGATTTATCCCGAGCCTTTCCCGTACCAGTTCCTTTTCCAGTTCCTTTCTCTCCTCCGCAGACTTGCCGCCTCCGTATATAAGATTGTAATCATGGTCATTGTACCTGCCCTGGCTTTCATAATTCAGCCCAACGACAAACTTCCACCAGAAGTTGTTGTTTTTAAGGCCCTGGTCATTTATACCGCTTTCTCTTATGGCATACGAAGCAATGCTTGTGACGGCAAGGAAGACCAGGAAAACGGCCAGGCCTTGCACGACCTTTACCAGTTTCCGCCGCCTGTCTTCGGCATGCAAAACTAGAACAAAGAAATATACCGCGAGTGAGGCCATTACAATCAATGAATCCGGCCTCATTATGTCGCCCAGCGCAAGGAGGAAGCCCGCAATGAGGCTTCTGTACAAGGGCTTCAACCTTATAACCCTTCTATCCAGCATGAAATACAGGCCCAGCATGATGAAAAACGTGGATATATGCTGGTTGGACAATACCGACACAAACGTGACAGGGAATACAAACCCCGAATATAGAACCGACGCCAGCCGGGAAGGTTTCTCACCGAAAAAGTTCCTGGCGATAAGGTAAATGAGCAGCGTTATACCCGTATTCCAGAGACAGTTCAGGATCTTCAGGGCAATAATTCCCACGGCTTCCCCGAAAACCTTAATTACTAATCCCTGGTATATTATATAACCCGTTTGGTAAGCCCACTCCTGGAAATAAACCTCTTCGCTGAAGCTGTTGTCTCCGTGGGAGAAGAGGACGGCCGCATCATAAAGCAGCTTGAAATCTGAATCGAGGGGGGTATTGACAGTGAAGACGTAAGCCAGGCGGATGAGAAATGTCCCAAGTATAATAACAATAATAAAGCCCCTGCTCCCTATCCTGTTGACCAGTACAAGGGCAAGAGCCATATAAACTATGAATATTGCAGTCGGCATCCTGAAAACCATCAGGAAACAGATCGCGCCAAGGAAGACTGTGAGCGTGACGGCCAGCATCAACTTTACAGCTTTTACCAAAACCTGATAACCTCCCCTTGGGATCCGAACATTTCACATCCTGCAGCCGTCAGTCTTTGTCATCGTCAAGGTGGTTGTCTATCCTGTCGTTAAAAATCACCAGGTTCTCCTGGATCGAGAACAGCACCATAACAAGCTCGAAAAACAGCCTGAGTATCAACTGAAGGATCAGCATGCCGATGAGTCCGACAAAGAAGTTGGCAGTGATCATGGCCACGATTCCCACAATAAACACGACAATGACAAAGGCAATATAGAGAATCTTGGCCACAACACCCATCAGCATAACCTTGAATGTCAGCACGTCATTCAGGTATTCGGCGAAGCTGGCATAGCGTTTGGTTTTCCTGGGAATCAGAAAAAGGAAATATATCCATATGGCTGCTATTATAGCTCCCGTTACGATAAACGGAAAGGGGCCTTTCAGCGCCGCGGTAACTTTCTCCGCCATTGAAAAAAATCCTAACCTTAGAATTCCTTCCATGTCATTACCCCCAAATGATTCTTAGTTTACGCGCATAAAATCTTATTCGGTTAAATGCACACGGCTTTTTAGTATAGCCCGGGACCTGCCGGCCGAAGGGTCATTGCCATCAGCCGCCGCCTATATTCCGCATGAGGGACTCTGCCAGTTTCACCGCGGAATATGCGTCCCTGGCGTAACAGGCGCCGAAGCTCTCTGCGTATTCCCTGTCCAGGACGGCTCCGCCCACCATGATCCTGGCCTTTAGCCCGGCATCGGCAGCCATTGCGGCCACTTTTGGCATCTCGGTCATGGTGGTTGTCATCAGCGCCGACAGTCCTATTATATCAGCATTATTATCCTTCGCCGACTGGATTATGCGGTCGGCCGGAACATCCTTACCCAGGTCGATCACTTCAAAGCCGTAGTTCCGCAGGAGAAGCACGACTATGTTTTTGCCTATATCATGGATGTCTCCCTTGACAGTGGCCATTACAACCGTGCCCTTCCTGCCCATGACGCCGGCTGTTTCCTTGTCCAGGTACGGAGCCAGCACTTCCATGGCCCTTTCCATGGCCTCCGCGCCCTTGATGAGCTGTGGCAGGAAATACTTCTTCTCCTCGTAGAGTTCGCCCACCTTCTGTATGGCCGGGATAAGGCTGTTGTCAATAATCTCTTTAGGCGACAGGCCTTTATCCAGGTCGGCGAGAATGGCGCCGGCCACTTCCCCGCTCATGCCGTTCAGCACCGCTTCAAAGGCCGTCGGCTTATTCCTGGCAGGCCGGACCTCGCCGCTTTTTGCTTCTGATTCCATGGCGGAGTAATGCTCAATGTATTCCCGGGCATTTACGTCCTTGCCCTTGAGCACATCGCTTGCGCGCTTGATATCCATGAGCTGCCGGCTGTTGGGATTCAATATTGCCGAGGTAAGGCCACTTGCGACAGCCATGGCAAGGAAAGCGGCGTTGACATTTTCCCTGGCAGGAAGGCCGAAGGATACGTTGGACAAGCCTATCACGGTGTTGAAACCATTATGGCTGCACCATTCCAGGACCTTGAGGGTTTCCCTTGCCGCGTTATTTCCTGCCGCAACCGTCATCACCACGCCGTCCACGAGGATGTCTTCCTTTGAAAAGCCATAGGACCTGGCCGCCTCAAACACACTCTTTATTATTTCAATGCGGCCTTCGGCGGTTTCAGGAACTCCGCTGTCGTCTATGGGAAGGAGGATGAACATGGCGCCGTACCTGGCCGCCAGGGGAAGGATCCTTTCCATCTTGACTTTTTCTCCGGAAACGGAATTTATTATGGCGCGGCCGGGATAAATGCGCAGGGCTGACTCCAGGGCCTCGGGACTGGAAGAGTCGAGGCACAGGGGCAGCGGTACGGCATCCAGCACGGCGCGGACCATTTCCGTAAGCGCTTTCTTCTCGTCAAGCCCGGGAACGCCGGCGTTGACATCGAGCAAGTCCGCCCCGGCCTCCATCTGCTCCCGGGCAAGCTGGGTCACCTTGTCCATATCGTTCCGTACAAGGGCTTCCTTCAGGAACTTCTTCCCGGTGGGGTTCAGGCGCTCTCCTATTACGGTGAGCGGCTTATCCCGACGGATGAAGACGGTTCGCCTGTTGGATGACACCATGGCGCAGGTTGTTTCAAGGGGTTTTTGCGCTGTGAACCGGCCCGCTATGGCAGAAAGCTTCCTGATGAACTCGGGCGAAGTGCCGCAGCACCCTCCCAATGCGTTGGCGCCCGCCTCAATCAGCGGTTGGGCATAGGAGCAGAAGGTATCCGCATCCATGTTAAACACGGTCTTTCCGCCTACAAGCCGCGGTTTTCCCGCATTGGGCTTCACGATGAGCGGCACCTTGGCATAGGGCTTCATGGCCTTTATAATATCCACCATTTCTGCGGGCCTGCAGGAACAGTTGCAGCCCACGGCATCAGCGCCCAGGGACTGCAGCGTTACCAGGGCGGTTACCGGGTCGGTCCCCATAAGGGTCTTCATCCCGTCCTCGTAGGTCATGGTCACCATGACGGGCAGGTCGCACAGTTCCCTTATCGTTATGAGAGCCGCGCGGGTTTCCTGGATATCCATCATGGTCTCGATGACAAACAGGTCGACGCCGCCCTCAAGAAGGCCCAGGATCTGTTCCCTGTAGCTCTCCGCCGATTGCTCGAACGTAACCTCGCCGTAGGGCTCAAGCAGCATGCCGCAGGACGAGATGTCGCCGGCAACAAGGGCTTTTCCCGCAACCGCCTCCCTTGTCAGTTCGGCCAGCCTCCTGTTAATCTCCCTGGTCTGGGATTCAAGGCCGTATTCGGCAAGCTTGATGGCGTTTCCGCCCATTGTGAAGGTATAAAGGATTTGGGAGCCGGATTCCACGTAGCTTCTCTGGACAGATATGAGGGCCTCGGGATTTTCCACGGCCCATTTTTCCGGGCAGGCATCGGCGGGCATGCCTCTCCTCTGGAGCTGCGTGCCCGTGGCGCCGTCCAGTATCACGATACCTTTATCGAAATACTTCCTGAATTCCTCCCTCGTCATGGCTCTTCATTCTTTCTCAACCTGTTTTATATCAACCATCCCCGCTATGGCCAGCACCGATTTTTCAGGAACCAGCATGAATGTATCGGTCATGCTGATGCCCAGCTTCTCTATTTCCAGGAGCCTCGCAAAATGGGCCTGCTGCTCGATGCCGAAGTCCCCGTAGCCAGGGCTGAACCGGTGCTTTGTTAGGGCCATGCCACGCCTTCTCAACTGGGTTTCCAGGTATTTCATCAGGAAATCAAGCCCGGCATCGGCAATCTCCGACGCTGCAGCGTCCAGTATCACAGCCTCGCTTGCGCGGCCGGTGTCCATCAGGCTGCGGATCTCTTCCATAATCCGCGGGCCTGCCGTGGAGGCCATCAGGACTGCCTGCCGCGATTGCGAGAGCATCCTTGAGAGTGCCTGCCCCGAAAGCACCGTCCCGTCCTCGAGCCGTACGGTTCCATCAGCGTTTTCACTGATACCAACAACCCGGTAGGCGAGAACCAGTGAGCAAAGGCTTTCCGCCCTTTTTACCGCGCTGTCCAATAGCTGCCCGAAGTCCTCGTCAATCCCGGTGACCCCGCGCTTGTATCCCAGCCGTGAAAGGATGAGATCCATATTATATGCAGGGCGTATTCCCCTGAATACCTTTATGTTCTCCATCTCTCCGCCCCTTGTAGCCTGCGGCGGAAAAAGTCCGCCTGCCGGCATTTCTCCATAAAAAACCCCTGCTTGTCAGGGTTTGTCGGCGGCCAAGTATCCGAACCAGGCTGTCTTGATCGAGAACCTGTGATTTCTATCATTTTATCATAGGAAATATCTTCTTACAAACCATTTTTGCCGACACGGCACAGCTTTTCGTCCTCTCCGGAAGCGGTTCCCGTCAAGGGTTGCGGCGTTCCGACAGAATTTATATAATGGGCTTATCAAGGGGGACGGGGTAAAAAGAGGCGGTCATGGGAAAAGAGAAACGTTCCGTTGTTGTTTTCCTGGTACAAAGCGCTTTATTGTGGTCATGCACCCCCATACTTTACAGCTTCATGCCTGTCTACCTGGACCAGGCCGGCTTCCGGGAGAGCCAGATCGGTTTCCTGCTGGCCCTGGGACCCGTGATGTCCATTGTCCTCCAGCCATACATAGGGGTTCTTGCCGACCGGTCGCGCTACAAAAACACCTGGCTCATCCTGTTGAACGCGGGGACCATGGTATCAATACTGCTTTTCCTGATTGGCAGCAGCCTCCTCTACGTCACACTGGTCAGTTTTGTGCTGGCCTCTTTTCAGGCGGCCCTGATCTCCCTGTCGGAGACTATCACCCTGGAAGGCCTGGACAGGATCCAAAAGCCATACGGGCCGGTAAGGCTTGCCGGCACGGCGGGATATGCCGCGGTGTCCGTAATAGTAGGCTTTTTCATGGAAAAAGACATACGGTTTCTTTTCCATATTACCGCTGCATTGGCGCTTTTCAGCATAATCTCGTCATGGTCGCTGCCGAAGGTGGAAGGTCACCAGTCCAAAACCAGCCCTATTCCTCCCTCTGGGCTCTTCAGGGACAAAATGCTCGTCCTGCTGTTGCTTTTTGCCACGATAGCACATATGGGCATTACATTTTACCAGAACTTTTTTCCGATTTATTTTGCCTCCATCGGCGGAACAAGCGATGTGCTGGGAATCCTGTACTTCATTTCGGCCATCAGTGAAACGCCCTTCCTGGTATATGCGGACAGGATTCTTAAGAGAACGGGCATACAAAAAGCCCTGGCTTTGTCCATGGGCGTGATTTTCATACGTTTCCTGCTTATGTACGTTATAAAGGCTCCGGCGCCAATGTATCCCGTCATGCTCCTAAACGGGCTCACCTTTATCATCTTCACCTTCAGCCTGGCTGTTTACATAAACAATACCGTAAGGCCGGAGCTTCGGGCAACGGGCCAGACCATCCACGGCATGTGCATGGGCGCGGGACGCATTCTCGGATCTGTGCTGGGAGGCTGCTTTATAGAATGGATCGGCCTTATGGATACCATACTCTGCTTCGCCCTTCTGTCCCTTGTTTCAATCGCCGTTTTTCTTGCCTTCAGCGCTGTTATCAAAAAGAAGCATATTCCGGCCTGAAAATGACCGGGTTATCCCGCCGGATTGCCGGCCTCATGCCGGAGCAGCCATTCCTTGCGCCACAGGCCGCTGCTGTAGCCAATAAGCCCGCCGTTCCTCCCTATGACGCGATGGCAGGGAATAATGATGGGGATTGGATTTTCACGGTTGGCGGCGCCGACCGCCCTGCAGGCCCTGGCATTGCCTATGGCAGCCGCAATTTCCCGGTAGGATCGGGTTTCCCCGAAGGGAATCGTCTGGAGGGCCTGCCAGACCTTCCGTCTGAATTCGGTCCCCTCAGGAGCAAGATTCAGCCTGAAGTCCTTCCGCTTACCCGAAAAGTACTCGTCCAGTTGTTTTATACATTCCCGGACAATCGGGCAGGCTTCTTCAGGCCCGCAGCTGTCGCAAAAACTGATGGAGGTTATGGCCTGCCGTGTTGCCCGGATTTCCATCAGTCCTATTGGCGACTGGTAGTAGGCTTTGTATGTATGTTCCATGGTGAGGCTCCCCTATCGTTTCTTTCTTTGTTATATATCCATGTTATCATATGAAGGCATGTTTTGATTACCGGGATTGTTGCGCCATACCCCGGGATGAGATTGCAGCGCCCGGATTCGCCGGGCCCGCAATGAAAATACCGGAGGTGGGAGACCGGATGCCGGATATTGAAATAAATAAGCCCTCGCAGACTTTCCCACGAGGGCTTTACGTCATATCGGGTTTTATGACACAGGCACGGGCGGGTTATACCCGTTCTTGAAGATCTCTTCGAATTCGTCGCCTTCGATCCGCTCTTTCTCAAGAAGCGCCCTTGCCACATCCTCAAGCTTATCCCTGTTATCGCTGAGGAGCTGTTTCACCCTGTTGTAGGCATTGTCTATGATAGCCTTGACCTCGGCGTCGATCCTGGCGGATATCTCCTCGCTGTAGTTCTTGATATGCGCGTAGCTCTTGCCGAGGAACACCTCGTCGTTCTCATCGCCGAACACCAGGTTGCTCAGGTTCTCGCTCATGCCGTACTTGGTTATCATATCCCGTGCGATCTGGTTTGCCTTCTGAAGGTCATTTGCCGCCCCGGTGCTTACTTCGCCCAGCACAAGCTCCTCGGCGGCGCGTCCGCCAAGGCTTACCATGATCTGTTCGATCAGCTGGCTCTTCGTGGTATAATGCCGGTCTTCGTCGGGCTTATACGATGTGAAGCCGCCGGCCCTTCCCGAAGGTATAATGGTAACCCTGTCGATCTTCATCGTCGAGGAAACAAGGCGGACAGCTATGGCGTGGCCGGCCTCGTGATAAGCCGTAAGCCTTTTCTCCTTGTCGCTGATAACCCTGCTCTTCTTCTCGGGACCCATTATCACCTTGTAATTGGCTTCCTTGATCTCATCCATGGTGATGACCTTTTTATTCTTCCTGGCGGCAAGAAGCGCAGCCTCATTGAGCAGGTTCTCCAGGTCGGCTCCGGTAAAGCCGGGCGTGGTCTTGGCGATATCCTTCAGGTCTACGTCGGGACCGAGAGGTTTATTCCTGGAATGGACCTTGAGTATTTCCTCGCGCCCCTTGATGTCGGGGTAGTTTACAACCACCCTCCTGTCAAAACGGCCGGGCCTCATCAGGGCAGGGTCCAGTATGTCCGGCCTGTTGGTGGCGGCAAGTATGATGACGCCCTCATTGACGCCGAACCCGTCCATTTCCACGAGCAACTGGTTCAGCGTCTGCTCGCGTTCGTCATGTCCTCCGCCGAGCCCGGCCCCACGATGGCGGCCAACCGCATCTATCTCGTCTATGAATACGATACAGGGAGCGTTTTTCTTTGCCTGGTCGAAAAGGTCGCGGACACGGGACGCGCCGACGCCTACGAACATCTCCACGAAGTCCGAACCGCTGATGCTGAAAAACGGCACGCCGGCCTCACCCGCAACTGCCTTGGCAAGCAGGGTTTTACCCGTGCCGGGAGGGCCTACCAGCAGCACCCCCTTGGGTATGCGCGCGCCCAGCTCAACATATTTCTTGGGTTCCTTGAGGAATTCCACGATCTCCTTGAGTTCTTCCTTTTCCTCGTCGGCTCCGGCCACGTCGGTGAACCTGACCCGCATCTTGCTGTCCTCGTTGGCCAGGCGGGCGCGGCTCTTGCCGAAAGACATGACGCGGTTCCCTCCGCCCTGGGACTGCTGGACAAAGAATATCCAGAAGAAGACCATCAGCACCACCATCGCGATCATGGGCAGCATCTCAAGCCACCACGGCGGGGTGGATTTTTTCTCTATGTCGTAATTCGTAAGAAGGCCTTTTTCATACGCGTCGTCAAGAAGGGCGATAAAGGATTCCTGGGACAAAAAATTGACTGTGTATCTGAAATCCGCATTGTAAAGGCCGGATGGTCTTGCCAGCACAACATCGGCGTTCATTGTGTGCACAAGAACGCTGCTGACATTCCCCGCATCCAGTTCCTTCCTGAAGTCAGAGTACTTCATGTCGGTAGGATTGCTTATATTGCTGTACATCATAATGATCAAGGTCATTATGACGAATATGATGATATAAAAACTTATGCCCCGAACATTTTTCAATAAATTCAACCTCCTATGAAGGCCTAAACCATCACTTCAATACAATATTTATGCGGCAATTCATCCGTATGCAGGCGCCCGGCGGGCTTGGGCTGCATCCCTGCCGTCACCTTTTTACCAGATAAAAAAGCATTATATTATTTTATCATAACACCTGCCGGAAAACAACCTTACATTTCCTCCAGAACATAGACCTCGGGCAGGTTTCGGTATTTTTCGGCATAATCCAGGCCATAACCTACGACGAACTTGTCCGGGATTATTATCCCCTGGTAATCAACCTCCAAGTTTACCTTGCGCCTTGAGGGCTTATCAAGGATCGTGCATATCTTCACGCTGGCACAGTGCTTCGCCCTGAACAGGTCCTTCAGGTATGTAAGCGTCAGGCCCGTATCTATCAAATCTTCCACGAGGAGCACATGTTTTCCGGTTATATCGTAATCGATATCCTTGAGTATTCGGACAATGCCCGACGATACCGTGGAATTTCCATAGCTCGAGCACGAGATAAAGTCTATGGACACATCGATTGTAAGTTCCCTTACAAGATCCGCGAGAAACATGAACCCGCCCTTCAGCACGCACACCAAGAGGAGGTCCTTGTCCGCGTAATCCCTGGAAATCCTTTCGGCAAGCTCCTTGATCTTTGCATTCAGTTCTTCCCTTGTGACCAGTACCTTAAGTTTGCTCATTTTCTTCTCCTCCATCGTTCAAATCAAGCCATTTTAAAACCAAAAAAGACTGGGTCCGCTCATCGGGTCTGAAATCACTTGACGTCCTCATGCCGATTACCCACAGGATCCTGGAACCGGCCGCCACAAGCGGTATTTCATCCCGTTTTTCAGCCGGGACTTTTTCGTCTATGAAGAATTCTTTCAGCTTTTTTCCGCCCGGCGACCTGAACGGGCGGATCCTGTCCCCGTCTTTTCTGTTCCTTATATTTATTCCACAATTGATTTTTAAATAATCAAACACCTGGGTTTTAGAGGTTTCCCTGGTCATCGGCCAGTCGGGAAACTCTTCCATGAGCTGGTCCTTCGACAGCACCGAGGCTTCAAGGATTCCGTCGGCCTCCTTCACATGGACTGTTCCCGGGATACTGACGGGGTATGACCAGGAAACCTTACCGGCGCGGCGGGCCGGCCTTATTACCAGGCGGCCGTAAGAGAGCAGCGCTGTCCATCCCCCGGGCAGGCTCAGGCGTTTGCCTGTTCCGGACCCCCGGCACAGTTTCAGTATCTCGTCCACGTGGACGCTCTCAAGGCCCTTCAGGCTTCCTGTCGCCTGCTCCCATGCCATCCTGACAACACGGCTTGAAATGGCGTAATCAAAGCGGACAAGCATTCCGGCGTCAATGCTGATACCCGTACCCGGTTTCCCGGATATCTCCATGAAGACCTTGTGCGCCTGTTCCTCGAGATAGGCGTTATCGTGCTTCGCCAGTGCCGACAGGCGGTTGATCACCGGGACAGGATCAACCTGGAAATACTCTTTTACAGCGGGAAACAAGAGATTCCGGACGCGATTCCGCGCGTATTTATTGGACAGATTCGTGCTGTCGGTTCTCCAGGGGATGCCTTCGCTTTTGAGATAATCCTCGATCTGGCTCCTGCGCACGCCGAGAAGCGGCCTTATTACCAAGCCGCTGCGGTAATCCATGCCGGCAAGACCTTCAAGGCCGCATCCGCGCAGGATGTTCAGCATCACGGTTTCGGCGTTGTCCTCGTAATGGTGGCCGGTGGCTATGACATCGGCGGAAACCTCGCCAAGTACCTGGAAAAGGCAGCGGTACCTTACCTCGCGGCCCGCCTCTTCCTCGCCAAGGCCTTCCGCCCTGCTGACCGCGGCGATGTCGGTACGGAATACTTTCAGGGGTATATCCCAATTCCTGCACAGGTCCGCGACAAACGCCTCGTCGGCGTCCGATTCGGTCCCCCTGAGCATATGGTTAACATGTACCGCCGTTACGGAAAGGCCATACTCTTTTCCGATTTCCTTCAGTACCTTTAGAAGGCATACCGAATCAGCCCCGCCGGAAATGCCTGCCACCACATGAAAGCCGGGCTCAATAAGGCCATGTTCCTTTATATCTTTCATTACCTGCTGTAATACCGGATTACTTCGCATGGGCCTTACCTGCTCCCGGAGCTTTCTGGTACATTCCTCCGTCGGGCATGTAATTACCGAACTTCGTAAACTGTGGAATCCATGCGAGTTCCACGGTTCCCGTGGACCCGTTCCTGTGCTTGGCTATTATGACCTCCACGATATTCTTTTTCTCCGAGTCCTCGTTATAATAGTCATCCCGGTAGAGGAAAAGGACCAGGTCGGCATCCTGCTCGATGGCTCCGGATTCCCTCAAGTCGCTCAGGACGGGACGGTGGTCGGCGCGAAGTTCCGGGGCGCGGCTGAGCTGCGACAGCGCGATGACCGGCACGTCCAACTCCTTCGCCATAATCTTCAGCCCGCGGGAGATCTCGGAGATCTCCTGCTGCCTGTTTTCGGCCTTCTTCCTGCTCTCCATAAGCTGGAGGTAGTCGATGATAACCAGGTCAAGACCCCTTTCCAGCTTCAGCCTCCTGAGCTTCGACAGCATTTCGGTCACATTGATGCTGGCGTTGTCGTCTATGTAGATTGGCGCCTTGGAAAGAGGCCCCAGGGTATAACCGATCTTCTTCCAGTCGTCCGGCTCCAGCCTGCCGCTTCTCATCTTCTCGAGCTCCACCATGGACTCGCTGGAAAGCAGGCGGTTGACCAGCTGTTGCCGCGACATTTCAAGGCTGAAGATGGCGACCGTATACTGCCTCAGCGCGGCGTTCACGGCTATGTTCAGCGCAAATGAGGTCTTGCCGATGGACGGCCTTGCCGCGATCAGGATCAGGTCCGATTTCTGGAACCCGGTGGTCTTGCGGTCAAGGTCGATGAAACCGCTCGGCACGCCGGTCAGTTCGCCTTTCTTGCGGCACAGTTCCTCGAGCTTGGTGAACGTGGTGTCCAGCAGGGAGTTTAGCGGCTCAAGGCCTGTGCGGCTCAGCCCCTGGGAGATGTCGAAAATGGCCTTTTCTGCGGTCGCCAGTACATCCGTGCCTTCCATCGACCCCTGGTAGCTAAGGTCGGTGATCTTCCCGGACACGTCGATAAGCTTTCTCAAGAGCGCCTTGTCCTCCACTATTGAAACATAGTGAAGGACGTTGGCCGTGGTAGGCACGCTGTTGGCAAGCTGGGCTATGTAATCCACATCCCCCACTTTTTCGAGGGTCCCGCGCCTTGCCAGGGCGTCCGATACCGTTACTATGTCCACTGGCTGGCTTTCCTCGTAAAGTTCGAGGATAACCTCGTACAGTTCGCGATGCTTCTCCAGGTAAAATGCTTCGGGCTTCAGCCTTCCGCTGACATCGGACAGGGCCTGGCGGTCGATGAGTATTGAGCCAAGGATGGATTGCTCGGCCTCCACGTGGTGAGGCGGGATCCTGTCAAACCCGGCGTCCATGGGCCAATCTACCCCCCAACAAAGGTGAACTAAACCGTATCGTCATTCTCCACTTTTACTTTTACCTTCGCGACAACGCCCTGGTACAGCCTTACCTCCACTTCCGTCGTGCCCAGGGTCTTGATGGCTTCGGGAAGGTTGATCATCTTTTTGTCTATGGAGATATTGAAATCTTTCTTTATCTTCTCTGCAATGTCCATGCTGGTGACCGAACCGAACAGCTTGCCGCTGGACCCGGCCTTGGACCTGATGGTCACCGTTATCTCCGACAGCCTCTTTTTAAGCGCCTGGGCCTCGGCCAGTTCGTTTTCCTTCCTGTGCTTCTGGGCGCCCTGCCTGATCCTGACTTCGTTGAGGGCGGCAGTCGTCGCTTCAACGGCGAGTCCCTTCGGAATCAGGTAATTTCTCGCATAGCCGTCGTTGACGTTTACAACGTCATCTTTCTTCCCCAATGATTTAACATCCTGCGTCAGAATCACCTTCATAGCTCAACCCCCGATAATTTGGCAAAGATCCGCCGCTTTTTCCCTCACTTGTCCCCGGGACGCGCATCCTGGAAAAACCGGCTCCTGAATTGGGACAGCGCGGACAGATCGCCGAAGTATTTCTCTGTTTCGTGTTCCTGGATCAGTCCCAGGCGTATTTTGGCCGATATGTCCTTTTCAAGCATGGGGTAGTCAAGTCCCAGCCTCCTGCAAAGCAGGTAGCTTATGATTATTACGTTGGAGAGCGTATCCAGCGCCGTTTCCTTTATATTGTCGCAGTAATCGTCGGCCAGCCTGCTGTACAGATGGGCCACCGAGTTTAACAGCTCGCTCTTGAGGCTCTCAATGATCCTGGTGTTCCTGGTGATATCCATGCCAGAAAAACTCATTCCGATGCCACTCCGTAAATTATCCTATGGACATTATACACTGCATTGAAGGCCCGTTCCAATTTCCCGAGCCTTCACCGGCATGGCAAAAAGACTTATATGCTTGAAAATAACAGGATCATTGAAATAAAGCCTATAGATATTATCTATAGGCTGTTGTTCTTTAGTCTGTTGTGTATGGCAGCAGCGCTAAGTGCCTTGCCCGTTTGATCGACGTTGTCAGCTGCCTCTGATGCTTTGCGCAGGTACCGGTAATCCTCCTGGGCAGGATCTTGCCCTTTTCTGAAAGGTACTTCCGGAGTCTCGTCACATCCTTGTAATCTATGAGCTCAACCTTGTCCGCACAGAAGGCGCAAACCTTGCGTTTTGCCCTTCTTTCGCCGCGGCTGGTTTTCTGCGCGTCGCTGTTGCTCTTCTTGGAGCTCTTTTCCTTTTTAGCTTCTGCCATTGTTAATGAATGCCTCCTTCCAAAAGTGTACCGGCTAACCTTAAGGCATGGGCGCTTTTTTTCTCTATCTATCTATAGTTATCCGTCATATATTTAAAATATAGCCTAAACAATATATCACAACACCCGCGCCCGTGTCAACAAACATATTCGCCGGTCCCGGTCCGCTGCAGAAGCCTTGGTCCATACCCTCCCAGCAGCAGTTCGGTATCATCCTGGGAAAGGGGCTTGCTGAAGAGGTAGCCCTGTACTCGTTCGCACCTTCTTCTCCTCAGGTACTCCAGCTGTTCATGGAGTTCCACTCCTTCGGCCACGGTGCTCAGGCCCAGCCTTCGCCCGATGTTCATTATGGTGCTGACTAAAAGCTGGTTCTCCCTGCCGCGCCCGATATTGTCTATGAAGGATTTGTCGATCTTCAGGGTATTGATCGGAAGATCCATCAGGTAGTTAAGCGACGAATAGCCTGTCCCGAAGTCGTCCAGGGCAATCTTGACCCCGGCTTTCCTCAGGCTGTCGATATTCTCCAGCGCCACGGACGCGGATTCCATCATCACCGATTCCGTGATTTCCAGTTCCAGGAACTCGCTGGGGATATTGTTCTCCTCCAGGATATCCAGCACCATGCTCGTGAAATCCTTCTGCATGAGTTGGATGATGGATATGTTGATGCACATGGAGAGCCGGTCATGGCCCATTTCCCTCAGTTTTCCCAGGAAGGCCAGCGCGGATCTGAGCACGAATTCGCCTATGGGTATGATAAGCCTTGTTTCCTCCGCGATGGTGATGAACCTTGAAGGCGGAACCGTGCCCAGGTGCTCGTTTTTCCAGCGCAGAAGCGCCTCGAGCCCCACGATCCTGTTGGTGCGGATATCATACTGGGGCTGGTAGCATAAGTAAAACTCGTTGCGCTCGAGCGCGCCCTTCAGGCAGTTGATGAGGTTGAGCCGCTCCACGACAGCGTCATTGAGCTCTTTTTTATAGAACAGGTACTTGCATCTCTTGTCCTTGGCCTTATACATGGCCATTTCCGCGTTCTTGTAAAGCTCGTTAAAGCTTTGCGCGTCCTGCGGGAAGAGGGTTATGCCTATGCTCGTGGAAACGCTTATATTCGCTTCCTTAAGATATATATATCCGTCAACCCTGTCCTCTATCTCCTGCGCGAGGCGGGCCAGGAAATCCTCGTTCTCAAAATCCCAGGCGAGGATGGCATATTCGTCCGCTCCAAGCCTAGCGAGAAACATGTTGTCGCCGATCATCTGCCTGAGCCTTTCAGCCACCTGGGTAAGGACCCGGTCACCCGTGAGGTGACCGTATGTTTCATTTACAAGCTTGAAATCGTCCAGGTCCACGATTACCAGGGCCATGCGGTCATGGTTTTTCTCCATTTCCTCCGCGAACTTTTCGGCCAGGCTGATCTTGTTGGGAAGTCCGGTCAGAAGGTCGGTGTAGGCCAGCCTGTTTATCTTCTCAAGCTGCGCCTTCAGGGCATCCTCAGATGCGGCAAGCTTCCTGTAAACGGCGGTAAGCTCCTCGTGGCTTTCCTTGAGCTCTAATTCCTTCAGCGCCCTGTCGGTGATGTCAACGGCAAGCAGCTCAAAGTGTTCCGCGCCGCCTTCGGATACGACTGGCTGGACCGAACAGTACAGGTGCCTGTACTTTTCGCCTGCTTTCATCCTGAGTTCGAAGTGCGGATTCATCGTTTCGGAAGGTTCGCGTTTTTCCATTCTCTTTTTCAGTTTCTCCGCATCCCTCGGGGATAGCAGCTCAGGGAACCTGCATTGCCTCCTGGCGCCGATATCGTCAAACAGCTTATGCCCATGCTTGTTGAGTTCCAGGACATTGCCGTCCCGGTCGAGGATAATGATAATGATATTGGCCGCGTCGATGGCGCTTTTCAAAGTGTTCTGGCTTTTCCTGACCCTGCCTTTCAGGCGTGCGAGATAAACAATGGCGATGAAAAGAACGATAACCAGGAAAACGATGCTCGCCGCCAGCCAGAAAAGCATGCCTTCAACGCCCCTCTTTATGTCCTGGGCGATGACTGCGGCTGTCTCTTCACGGATGACGGCGTCGCTGAAATACCGGTCAACGGTTTTTACCAGTGAGTTACCGATAAACAGGTAGGCCAGGAAGCCCATAATTATGCAAACTATTATGATATCGAGGCAATTCCTTAAATTGCGGAGACACTTGGAAATACGCACCGTTCCGTCCTCCGTAACTGCTGATAAAGGCACAGAGCCGCTGAACACAGTATTATTACCCAAATATCGGAGGTTGAAACATGTATTACATGTATTTTTTTAGGAACAGTGTTCCAAGTGACTGCGCTATCCTTTGCTCACCCCTGTTTATTCCCGTTTCCGGAATCCTGCGAAATGCCATTGTCCTGCCCTTCTATTTCGACCACCACGGGAACCGCTTCCTTCTTCCTTTTTTTACGGGCCTTTAGGATAATGATTAATGCTATGGCGACCGCTATAATCACCGAAAGCAGTATCCAGTTGTACACCAGCCATACCACGAATATTTCCAGTTTTTCCTCGAAGGAATCGATGGCGGCAAAGAACGCGTTGCCGATCCGCTGGCCCAGGGTCCTTGCCACGGGCGTCACCTGGGTTGTTTCCACTACCTCCGCAAGATCGATCGTGATCCTGCTGTACTGGACCAGCCGGTCATAATTCTTCAGCTTGTTCTCGATGGTTTCAATCTCGTAGCGGACCTCGGATATCCTGGCTTCCAGGGTAATGACATCTTCAAGCTTCTCCGCCTTGGACAGGATTTCCAGGAGCGTTTCCTCCTGCGCCTTCAGGTTCCTGATTCTCGTCTCGTAGTCTATGTATTGGTCAGTGATATCGGTACCGCTGGTGCTGATACTGGTCACAACGCCAACCGTACCCATATTGTCTATGATAGCGTCAAACTGCTGAGAGGGGACTCGGAACACGATGGTGGCAAACCTGAGGCTGTCGGCGCTGTAACTGTTGCCCCTGACATTCTTCTGCTCAATAAACCCGCCGGACTGGGCAATCATCTGATCCAGAACTGATAGGGAGCGGTCAAAATCCTTTGTTTCGATAAATGCGCTGCCTTCCTTGATAATCTTCCGGTCCGCGGGAACCGATCCAGCCTTGATCTCCTCGCCGAACTGCACTTTCGCCATTTGCCCGCCGTAGCCGACGCCTTCGTGTGAGACAGTATCAGTCAAATCGGCTTCCGCAGGGGCCTGGTAGGTCGAGGTATACGTTCCGGAGCGCAGATACTGCGCTGAGTCTGTCTTGGGCGGAACGACAGCCGGTGAGGCTTCCGTCATATAGTTAGCCGGGTCATTGCCAAACAAGGCGAAAAGGATGAACAGCGCTAAGAAAATACACAGAACGGCCAGGAGACCTTTCCACTTGGACAAAAAGCGCCTCATAAATACACATCCTTCCGGTTGGTAGCTTTCTGACCATATAGACGAAAGCTATTACCTGCCGGTTCATTTTTTTCCATTAGGTCTCCTGATCCAATACCCGGTTAATTAAAGCCCGATTTCGTTCAGCCTCTGTTTTACCGTCGCTCCAATCTCCTCCAGGTCGTAGCTGGCCATGACCTGCAGCGCCTTGTCCATCAGCAGGGGCGGCTCCTTGGCGGCGATTATTACGGAATTGTTGCCGTTGTTTTTGACTACATAAATTTTATATGAACCTTTCTGCAGCCTTTCACTCCACTCCGGGATCCTTTGGGATAGCCGAATCAGGTCATTTTCAGTCAGCAGGTACTTGGACTTCAGCAGCGCAAGGGTGTACAGGAGGCACACCTCCCAGAATGTAAAGCGCTCCTTGTTTACCCTCTCGCGCAATAAAACCGCTGTTTGCTGATCCATAAAATCCCTGCTGAGCACCCGATCGGCGGGATAGTTTATCCCGGTTGTTTCGGGGGACAGCATCCTGGCCAGTTCGTCCAGGGAATACCTGTCCTTTAGATGCTGAATGGTCTTGATGCGCTCAAGTATCTTGTCCTTGGGAAAATACGTTTCCTGCCCGGTATAAGAAGACCTCTTGATGAACCATTCTTCAGGAATGAGATTCTGGCGCTTCCAGCGATAGAGTTGCCCGTAAGAAATGCCTGTTTCTCTGAGAAGATCCTTCTTGGAGATCTCGAATTGCATAAGAACCACCCCGCATCTTTTGTATCTTATTACCTTTAACATAACATAGTGATGTTATAGCAACAAGTTTTTTATTTGATTTTTGCAGAAAATTGATATTGTTTGACGAACAAAAAGCTATGCTGTCGTGACGGCGCATTATATTCGCCTTGATTCGTGAGGTGTCGTACCTGAAATGCCGGGTATATTGATCTGGCTATACGGGGCATGGTTATCCGGAAGCATTCAAAAAACCCCTGGAAGCTTACTCGCTTCCAGGGGTTTTGGCGCGCCCAGTAGGACTTGAACCCGCAACCTTCTGGTCCGTAGCCAGACGCTCTATCCAGTTGAGCTATGGGCGCTTGTTTCCGCCTCTGCATTGACAGGCATAGTTTATAATAATACAATCCTGCGTAAAAATCAACTGGAAACTATATTAATCAGAACATGTCCTGCTTATACAGGATAAAGGCCACCAGCAGGGTGACGACGATGGCGCCCACGGTCACGTATAGCCACATGAACGGGTTGTTCCCGTAAGGCCACACGAAGTTCTGGCCGAAAAAGCTGAAAATGACATTTGGAACGGCCAGCACTATCGTGATGGCGGCCAGGAATTTCATGACCATGTTCTGGTTGTTGGAGATGATGGACGCAAAGGCATCCATCATGCCGCTCAGGATTGAGCTGTATATGTTGGCCATCTCGATAGCCTGCTTGTTTTCGATGATGGTGTCCTCCAGTAGGTCCTGGTCTTCCTCGTACATCTTGATGAGCTTGCCCGGAAGAAGCCTTTCCAGCACCGTCTCGTTGGATTTCAGTGACGTGGTGAAGTACACCAGGCTCTTGCTCAGTTCCATCATGTTGTACAGTTCCTTGTTCCTCATGGACTTGTACAGGGATCTTTCGATGAACTCGCTCTTCTTGTCGATATGCTTCAGGTATTTCAGGTAGTCCTTTGCGACGTGGTACAATACCTGGAGGATAAAGCGAGTCTTCTTGTAGGTGTACAGGTTCTTGATCTGCCCGTTCCTGAAGCGTTCCAGGACAGGTACCTGCTTGCTGCATATGGTGATTATATAATCGTCCCTCACCTGGAGCAGGCCCATGGGCAGGGTTTCGAACTTGATGGACTTATCGTCCTCGTATATATATGGGATATCAACGATGATGAGGATCTGGTCTTCCTCCACGTCGATACGCGGCTTTTCCTCTACGTCGAGAGGGTCACGCAGGAATGACGGTTCCGCGCCGATCGTCCTGGTAATAAGATCAAGCTCCTCTTCATCGGGTTCTGTAAGATTGATCCAGCATCCCTTCTCAACAGCGTCTATTGAGAGGAGTTCAAGGCCATTTTCCGACGTCTTGAAGATTTCCACCATTGGAAATCACCTTCCTTCTATAATAATCACCTCACAAGAATTATGCCAAAAGGCGGTAAAAGAAAACGCATATTCCGGGTTTACGCAAAACAAAGGCCCGCGAGAGCGGACCATAAGTATTGCAAACCGGTAATGACCACACTCCCATCATCGAGCTTTGGCACTATACGGCTTAGGCAAAAAGCCAACTGCATTAAACAAAACCTTAATCCGGCAATGTTTGTTTACCCATTGGCGTCTCTCGACGTTTCCGGGCAGCAGCCTGTATCCGTATAGGAGCCTCACCTAACAGAG
>Ga0134104_1001020_pt1 | contig 27338 bp, 24 predicted proteins | sample 15_3_2metaG_FD_94455 | JGI IMG/M metagenome (GOLD analysis project Ga0134104, IMG submission 94455) | Switchgrass degrading microbial communities from high solid loading bioreactors in New Hampshire, USA - 15_59_3.3_214_A2 metaG | ecosystem: Engineered > Bioreactor > Semi-continuous > Anaerobic...
GGCGATTGGACTTGAACCAACGACACTGCGGGTATGAACCGCATGCTCTAGCCAACTGAGCTACGCCGCCATATCTTTCTTGAAAATTACCATATTAAGCACTTCAGCCGTCACAGCAATTTTCAATTAACGTGCTTATTCATTGTAACAGAAAGAATAACATAAAGTCAAGAGAAATTTTAAATTACATTTTTTTCATTTTTATTGGCAAGATAGAATAACAGGAAAGGCTTTATTTACAGCTAATACTCTTAGCTTGAGCCCTTAACCAAGTAATGAGAAATGAGATAAAATTTAACGCAAAAGAGGAAATACAAGAAAGCAATGATCAAAAATAATGGGGGACAGTTCTCATTTTTTGAAATACACAGTTTTGCAGACAATACTGTCTTTCACCGAACATGCACATTTTCGTATTGTCAGCAAGTACGTATAATTGAGAACTGTCCCCCTAATCCCAAATTTATCTTCCTATTTAGTCGCACCAATTATCTAACAGCCCATTCAATATAGTGTTCATGCAGCAACTTTTTCTTCAAAGTCCACAAAGGCTTTGACAAGTCCACATAGTATTTATGTGGGTTTTCAAACCTTTTAACCTCATCCCATAATGCATCTATCTGCTGAGCGCAATAATCTCTTATTTCTTTTAAATCAGGACTTTTATACACACAATTTCCTTTATCAAAAATTTGTACTTGAAGATTTCTTGCGTAAAAGTTGGTAACTACCTTTCTCTTCCATGTATACTCAGGGTCAAATATTTCATAAGGCTCATTATCATCAATAACTTCATCAGCTAAAGTAATTACATCTGCAATTGCCTTCCCACTCGTTCTGTCAAAAAGCCTCCAAACTTTCTTAAATCCAGGATTTGTTATTTTCTCCGGATTTTCACTTATCTTAATCTTCGGTATTATCTTGCCGTCTTCCTCCACTGCTGTCAGCTTGTAAACTCCTCCGAATACAGGTTCAGACTTTGAAGTAATCAGCCTTTCGCCAACACCAAAAGTATCTACCTTTGCTCCCTGTATCAGGATATCTCTGATAATGTATTCATCCAAAGAGTTTGACGCCACAATCTTGCAATCCGGGAAACCGGCTTCATCCAACATTCTTCTGGCTTCTTTGGAGAGATATGTAATATCCCCACTGTCAATCCTAATACCTTTAGGCCTGTAGCCTCTTGGCACTATTTCTTCATTAAATACCTTTATTGCATTTGGTATACCGGATTTGAGCACATTATAGGTATCAACGAGAAGAGTGCAGTCATAAGGATACATTCTGGCATACACTCTAAAAGCTTCCAGCTCACTGGAAAACATCTGAACCCAGCTATGTGCCATAGTTCCAAGAGCAGGAATTCCAAAATCCCTGTCACAGATAGTACACGCTGTCCCTGCACATCCTCCTATATATGCTGCCCTCGCCCCAAAAATAGCTCCGTCATATCCTTGTGCCCTTCTGGAGCCGAATTCCATAACAGGCCTGCCCTGTGCAGCCCTCACTATTCTGTTTGCCTTTGTAGCTATAAGGCTTTGGTGATTAATTGTCAATAAAACCATTGTCTCTATAAACTGAGCCTGAATTATCGGTCCTCTTACCGTAACAATCGGCTCACCCGGAAATATGGGAGTTCCCTCAGGAACTGCCCAGACATCGCAGCTGAATTTGAAGTTTTTAAGATAATCCAAAAACTCTTCACTAAACATATTCCTGCTTCTGAGATAATTAATGTCCTCTTCCTCAAAGCGCAGATTCTCCAGGTACTCTATAACCTGCTCAACTCCTGCCATTATTGCGTATCCGCCATTGTCAGGAACCGCCCTGAAAAAAACATCAAAATAAGCTATTTTATCTTTTAAACCGTTATTAAAGTATCCATTGGCCATGGTTAGCTCGTAAAAGTCAGTGAGCATGGTTAAGTTTAACCTTTCCCCATAATGTATCCTTGCCACAATTTCTCCTCCTCTGATATTTCTTCCAAAATACAAATTTTATGTATCTATCTTTATAATCTTAAGTAGCCTTGCCTTATGTCTATTATATTCCTTTTAAAACAAACGTCAATTTTCTAAAGGAGCAAGTCCATCTATTGTGCCATATAGTTATCCTCATCCGTTTATTCAGCAGCCACTGACAGAACAGGAACAACCTGTTTTTTTCTTGAAACTACTCCGGGCAGGTAAACACGGTCATTTTTTAATTCTACATTAAAAGCTTTTTCAATAAGCCACAATTCCTTTCCTGCATATAGAACTTCGGAACCTTCCTTGAGAATATCTGTCACCAATAACATCAATAAATTGTAATTCCCGCTATTGCAGGTCTCTTCCATAAAACTAATTATTTCATGGCGCATTTCTTGTATACTCTCAGCATCCATTGTATTTATCTGTCCTATACCAACTTTGTATTTGCCAATATTAAAACTCTTAAAATCATTGTTAAGTATCTCCTTTGGAGTCTTGCCCTTAAGTGATGAACCTGCTTTAAACATGGCATTTGCAAACTTATCAATGTCTATACCGCAGAAACTAGCCAATCTTTTAGCAGCAGCAATGTCAGCATACGTACAGGTTGGTGACTTAAATTTCAGTGTATCTGAGATAATAGCAGCACAAAGAATTCCTGCAATTCTCCTGCTAGGTCTTATGCCGTTATCAAAGTACAAATTCGAAATAATTGTAGATGTACTTCCTAATGGTTCATTTCTGAAATAGATAGGATTTTTAGTCTGAATGTCACCTACTTTGTGATGATCTATGACCTCAAGTATTTCTGCCTGATCAATCCCGTCTACCGACTGGTTGACTTCATTGTGATCAAGAAGGATCAGCCTTTTTTTTCTTTTGGATATCAAATGATATCTTGATATAAAACCTTTTACTCTGTTATTGTCATCCACTACAGGATAACTCCTGAATCTGGTCTGCAGCATTTTATCTTTAATATCATCTATAAAATCATCTATGTTAAAACTTATTATATCCTTTGAACTCATTACATAACCTATCGGTATGCTTTGATTGATTAACATTGCCGCAGTGAAAGTGTCATTAGGTGTTGTCAATATGACACAATTTTTTTCTTTCGCAACATCAAGGACATCTTTATCAGCTTCACAACCACAGGTTATAATCATGCAACCTGACCCAAGCTCAAGAGCTTTTAGCTGGCTATCCTTACGATTTCCTGCAATAACAATATCACCCTGTTCAATAAATGGAGCCATCTCATCCGGGGTCATTGCTGCAATCACAACTTTTCCGGTAACATTGAAACTTTCCGGTGAACCGCACAGCAATCGGCCGTTTAGTGTTTCAATTATATTTCGCAGTGGTGTTTTACTGGATGCAATAATGCCACTTTCCATTATATTGAGATATTTGTTTGTTATATCCGAAAGAGTAACTATTCCTATCAGTCTGTCATTTTCATCAACAACCGGTATTACCTTTATATTATTTTTTTGCATAATCGTCCATGCGGTACGGATGGAAATATCGGGAGAAGTGGGATTTACCACGTCGATGTCCAGGTCACATACTTGTGTCTTTACTGTTGTAAGAATATCCGGCACCGGTACGTTAAAATAATCCAGAACAAATTCAGTTTCCCTGTTGATTTCTCCCAATCTTCTTGCTTCAGCATTTACTCCAAGCCTTCTTTTGAGTTCTGCGTAGGCAATGGCAGCACAAATAGAATCTGTGTCGGGACTTTTATGTCCAGTAATATATATCACATCATTCAAGTGTCTCACCTCTTTTATACCCCGTAATAAATTTTGCCTAAATACTAATTGTAACAATTGGATGGGTACAATATTTAAACATAGAAATCTTATCACATATTATTTATGTTATCATCAGGAAAGCTAAAATAATCTTTTTTGTGCAAATAATTTTTTATATTTTGGAATTATAATTGAAAATTGAATATTGTTTTAATAAAAAAATACAAAAAATATTATGATTCTCCAATATTATTTTGGAAATGCATAGTATCATTAACTTAGCAAAATACAAATAACATTTTAGCCAGAAAAGGAGTGTTAGTATGAGTATTTTCCAGGAAATTTCACAGAATCTTCAACAGGGTAAAGCAAAAAATGTAAAGGCATTGGTACAGCAAGCTCTAGATGAAGGAGCAAGCCCAAAGGATATTCTCGAAAAAGGCCTTTTAGACGGCATGAACGTAATTGGAGAGAAATTCAAAAACAACGAAGTATATGTACCGGACGTATTAATTGCTGCAAGAGCAATGAACTCAGGTGTAGAAGTACTTAAACCACATCTTGTAGCAAGTGGAGTAAAAGCAAAAGGAACAGTTATCATTGGTACAGTTAAAGGCGACCTCCACGATATAGGCAAAAACCTCGTAAAAATGATGATGGAAGGAAAAGGATTAGAAGTTATCGACCTTGGAGTAGACGTTCCTGCAGAAAAATTCTTAACTGCAGCAAAAGAGCATAACGCACAGATTGTAGCTTGCTCAGCTCTGTTGACTACTACCATGAGCGAAATGGAAAATATCGTTGCCGCTGCAAAAGAACAAGGAATTAGAGACAGCATTAAAATTATGGTTGGTGGAGCACCAGTAACAGACAACTACTGCAAAAAAATCGGGGCAGATTATTATACGCCAGATGCTGCTTCAGCAGCTGATGTTGCATTAAGTATATGTGAAGGATAAAATTCTCTCATTTGCAAGCTATTTTGCTATAACTTCGCTATGCTACGTAAATTTTTATTGTATCATCTATGTATTTAAATCCTGCAGATTATACAGTTAAAGTAAGAAGCATATTGAAAGTCAGAGACAAATATTGATATGGCATATTAAGAACTCTTGTCTACTGCTTTATGACATAAAAAAGCTGTAAAAGTATTGTTTCAGTTATGTTGCACGGTACTTAGCAGGATAATATAACATATGTTATCGGTTCCACATTCTGCATCTGTCGTTCAGATATGTTTGTAGATGTCTTGATACAGACATTGAGAACAGATGCAGAAATTATTTTGGTTGAGGTTTCTGGCTTTTCTGACACGACAGATATGGAAAATAATTAAGTGTTGTAAATAGTCTGCTACAAATAGGATTTGATTATGTTTTTATTGCATTGGAGCCGTTGCAATAGTGGACACAACTAGTTTTCTCAAGTTTGTCAATACTGCAGCGGCTGTAAGCCAGCGGGTGGTAAGCGGTAACGTTGTAATTATCGATAAAATCGATTTATGCAATGAAGCATAGGATGAGCCATATCTTATATATTGGCTTCAGGAAATAGTCCGTTTAAAAGGATAATCAAAGAAAGCTGTCATAGACATCCAATTGATTCATTTAATGGAATTGAAAAATGGAGTACTAATTATATAAAAATATATAATAAATGGAGGTACATTTCATGCCTGGAGCAGAACAGTGTAAAGTTATTGTTTACCGCAACAATGAGAAAAGTGAATTTTTGTGTGAGCAAGGCAGCAACCTTAAGGAAGTACTTGCCAATAATGGATTCTATATAGATGCACCGTGCGGAGGAAAAGGTTCTTGTGGAAAGTGCAAGGTAAAGGTAGCAGGTGCTGAAAATATCTTGCCAACAAATGAAGAAATGCGGTTTATAGATAGTACAGAATTGGATAAAGGCTATCGTCTGGCTTGCGCCTTCAAAGTCACAAAGGATATTGAAGTCGAAATCAAGCATGACCGCGGAGATGCTCAAATTGTAACTTCCGGTCAGAAATATAAAGTTGATCTAAATCCAAAGGTTGCTAAACAATATTTGAGCTTACAATATCCCACAATTGAAGATCAGAGAGATGACGTAAAAAGAGTAATTGATGCTGCAGGCATTGCAAACTTAAATGTACCTCTGAGTGTTATGAAGTATCTGCCTGAAATGCTGAGAAATAATGATTATAACATCACAATTGTACATGATTATCACAACATTTTAAAAATTGAAGGTGGAGACACTACAAAAGTTAGTTTTGGAATTGCCATTGATATAGGAACCACGACTATTGCAGTATACCTTGTAGATTTGGTAACCGGTAAGGAAGTAGATGTCATCTCTGAGCTGAACGGACAAAAATCCTACGGAGCAGACGTAATATCCAGAATCAATTATACAATGGAAAACAGTGCTGGAATTGAGCAGCTAAGAAGTAAGATTGTTACACAATTAGACAATATGATAAAAGTACTTGCTAAAAGAAATCATGTAGATATAGAAAATATATATCAGATTATGATTGCAGCAAATACAACAATGATTCACCTGTTTTTAGGTTTAGCGCCAAAGAATATTGCTCTCTCCCCTTTTATTCCAGTAAATACTGCAAGTGTGGATTTTACTGCTGATGAACTTGGATTCAATCTAAACAGAGCTTGTATAGTAACCTTGCTACCTTGCATTTCTGCATATGTTGGTGCTGACATTGTAGCAGGTATTATTTCTAGTGGCATGATAAAGCAGAACGAAATTAGTCTGCTTATAGACATAGGTACAAACGGAGAAATTGCCCTTTCAACCAAAAACGGAATATATTGTTGTTCAACTGCTGCAGGTCCGGCATTCGAAGGCGCACATATTCGTAATGGTTGCGGCGGTATCCCTGGAGCAATAAACAGTATAAGGATTGAAAACGAAGAACTGAAATATACTACAATATCCAATATTCAACCTATTGGAATATGTGGCTCTGCTATTATTGATGTAGTAGCCATGTTGATTGAAAATGAACTAATAGACGAAACCGGACGTTTTACTGAAGAAGAAGAATATATAAGCAATGAAATGGGCAAAAAGCTGTTTAACAGGATTACTGAGATTGACGGTCAACCGGCCTTTGTAATTACAGAGAATCCGGCAACAAATGAGGTTATTGCAATTACCCAAAAAGATATTCGAGAGCTTCAACTGGCAAAAGCAGCCATTGCGGCAGGAATCAGAATATTGATTAAATACTCTGGACAAAGCGTAAATGACATACAAAAAGTATTTTTTGCCGGAGGCTTCGGAAGTTATATAAATAAAAGCAGCGCTATAAAAATTGGTTTGATTCCAAAGGAATTTGAAAACAAGATTGTTGCCATTGGAAATGCAGCAGGTACCGGTGCTAAGATGTGCTTGCTCTCTAACAGCAAGTTACTGGAATCATTCAACTTGATGGATATATCCAAATATATAGAGCTGTCTTCTTTGCCTGAATTCCAAAATGAGTTTATTGATTGCATGTATTTTTAAAACTGGTTTACGTAAGGCTGAGTATATTACTGTTATTATGCAATATATTTGCAGTAGCTGATATTTGGTACTTGGTATTTGGTTTTTGAATTCATTATTTAATATTTACTCCAGAATATGAATAATAGTGGGATATTGTACTCACATCGATTACCAGTGCTAGGTCGTCTTTGTTATTTGTTTTGCTGTTAAAACAGGCAGTTGGCATAATATTCAGTCTTCTTTTCATGTTGAGAATCCTTTTTGCAGCATGCATCATCCATCACTGGATAAAATGTAAAGTTTACATATTACTTTACATTTGATAAAATTCATACTAGGATTATTTAATTTAATATAGAAAATTTAATATAGAAAAATAGAAAGGTGAGTAAATGTCCCCAATTAAATTATTCGATGATATAGGAATTGATTTGGAAAAAGCCAAGAAATGCTTGGATACTTACACTAGATCAACAGGGGTATCAAGTTTTATCATTGATTCCACAGGAGAAAATATCTATCAGGCATCGGGGAAATTGTGCAGCAATTTCTGCCAAAATGTTCAATGTATATTAAATAATCCCAATATTTGTAAGAGCGCTCATTTATATGGTAGTTATCAGGCGGAACGCTTTGGAGGCAAATATATATTCTTCTGTCCTATGGGTCTCGTGCACTGGGTTTCACCTCTACATTCCAAAACTGTTTCCAAGTGTTCTTTAATAGGTGGTCCTGTATTAATGGTTGATCCAAATGAATTTTTATTGGATGAAATTTTGGAGAAGAATATATCTGATAAAAACAAAATTAAGGAATTGAAAGAACACCTGGTTGAAATTCCTATTATTAAACCTGAAGTTGTCACAAGCTTATCCGATTTACTGTTTATTGTTGCTTCACACATTACTGATACAACGCCTTCGCCATACCTTGATGCTCTTGACTATAATAACCAGCAGTCTAGTATTTCACAGTATATTCACTACATTAAGACCATGGGTGGAGATGAAAGCCCGGTAAAAAGCTATCCTTTGGAAAAAGAGAAGGAACTGTTATCACGTATTTCTATTGGGGATAAGCCAGGGGCACAGAGAATACTCAATGAAATTTTAGGCCATGTTTTCTTTTCAACAGGCGGAGATTTTGAATTAATAAAATCCAGGGTTTTAGAATTAATTGTATTGCTGTCAAGAGCTGCAATGGAAGGCGGCGCCGATGCTGAAGAGGTATTTGGCTTAAATTATCAGTTTATCAGTCAGATTTATAATTTTAAGACGATTGAGGATATAAGTTTCTGGTTGTCTAAAATACTGGCAAGGTTTACTGATTGCGTATTCAACCTGGCAAATGTGAAACATGCTGATATCATTTATAAAGCTCTTGAGTATATAAATAAGAATTATATGAAAAAGATAACCCTGGAGGACGTTGCATCATACGTACATCTTAGCCCCACATATTTCAGTAAGCTTTTTAAAGATGAAACTCAATATAACTTCAACACTTATTTAAATAATGTTCGGATAGAAATGGGAAAAAAACTGTTATTGGATGAGTCTATACCTATAGTGGATATCTCAAATCTTATAGGCTTTGAAGATCAAAGTTATTTTTCTAAAGTATTTAAAAAGATTACCGGCGCTACTCCAGGAAAGTATAGAAAATCAAGGGGGCAAGTATTTTGAGATTTAACAATGAAGAACTGGTTCAGTTGGCACTAGAATGTGGAGCCGATCGCTCTTCAATCATAGATGTAAACAAGATAGTGTTTTCTGATGAACTGCGCCATATGTGTAAATTAAACGCATGCGGCAAGTACGGTACCAACTGGATGTGTCCACCGGGAGTAGGAACTTTGGATGAATTAAAGGCAAAAATATACTGCTATAATCATGGACTCGTATTTCAAACAGTACAGCAGCTGGAAGATTCCTTTGATTTTGAAGGTATGATGATTGCAAAGGAAAATATTGAAACTGTGCTTAATAATATTTTGAAAAAAATGAAAGATGAGCTCTCATTTAAAGATTTATTTCCGCTAGGTGCCGGGGCTTGCAGTATATGTAAGGAATGTACGTATGTTAAGGGAGAAAAATGCCGCTTTCCTGACAGGGCATTTCCTTCGGTAGAAGCCTGCGGTATAGATGCAAAAGCGTTGGTAACATGCTGTGGTATTCCCTATTACAATGGGAAAGACACTGTTTCATACGTTGGATTAATCCTGTTTAAGGAACAGCAGTAAGGGGGACAGTTCTCAATTTTTGTTTAAGAAGTAATGAAGTAATGTGAAGTAATGGGGACAGTTCTCAATTTTCAGTAAGGGAACAGTTCTCATTTTTTGTTTGAAATTGTTTTAAATTTGGAGAAAATGAAAATTTCATTAGCTTCTAGGCGTAATAAACGATCAATAGTTGAGAACTGTCCCCTCTGTTGTTGAGAACTGTTTCTTTTTTCTCTTTTTCTGTCCTTCTTTCTCATTTCAAAGACATACCTACCTTGATAAATCGAAACATTCTATCTGCAGCGTCTTCGAGTAGTTCCTCAGCCCTGGCTAAAGCTTCTTCAAGACACATATCGCTATTTATTGTAGGCATTATGCTATCAATACCAAATTTATAAACTTCTCCCGCATCTTTGCCCATTCCGCCTGAAATAGCTACAACACTTACATTTTTCTTTTTACATCGTTCTGCGATACCTACCGGAACTTTACCAAACACAGTCTGTCCATCGATTTTTCCCTCGCCTGTAATTACAAGGTCTACGTCCTTAATAAGATTATCAAAATTGACAAAATCAAGCATTGTCTCTATACCAGGCTTTAAAACAGCTCCAAAAATCGCTACCATCGTGGCTCCCAATCCGCCTGCAGCTCCCGAGCCAGGTATAGTACTCATATCCATCCCTGTTGTGCCCATAATAAGCTTTTCGTAGTTCTTCATGCCCTTTTCCAATATTTCAAAGGTCTCAAGAGTCTTTACTCCTTTTTGGGGGCCATATATTGCTGTAGCCCCGTTTGGTCCTGTAAGCGGATTGGTTACATCGCATATAACAGAAATCTTACTATCCTTTATCCTTCGATCCATTTCCGTCAGATCTATTTTTTTGATTTTCAAAAGCTCTCTTCCACCAAGCCCTACATTTTCACCATTTGAATCTAAGAATTTCACTCCCAGGGCTTGTGCTGCACCAATTCCTCCATCATTAGTAGCGCTCCCGCCGATACCTATAATAAAATCCCTTATTCCTTCATCAAGTGCAGCCTTTATCAGTTCACCAGTTCCAAATGATGTAGTAAGAAGAGGATTTCTTTGTTCAGGGTTTATGTGAAGTAACCCTGACGCTTGGGCCATTTCAATAACTGCTGTATGTCCATTTATAATGCCATACTTAGCCCGAACTTTTTGTCCCCTTAGTGGTCCGCTTACCTCAACTTCCCTGTATTCTCCGCCTATGGCTGCTATGAGAGAATCAACTGTCCCCTCGCCTCCATCAGCAATTGGTACTTTTATTATTTCAACATCTTCAAAATGCTTCTTTGCAACTTTTTCTAATATATTTATTACCTCTATAGAAGACAAAGTTCCTTTAAATGAGTCCGGCGCCAACAGTATTTTCATAACATACCTCCTTTATGGGGACAGTTCTCAAAAATTGTTATCCTTCAGAGGGACAGTTCTCAATTAGTTTCTAAAATGCCAATAGGCATAAAACACTCTCCCTAATATCAACCTTTATAAAGTTCCTTTCCATAAACTTCAGTATATGTCAATACTCCATTTATTCTCTCTGACTTCATCAGACTGATTCTTTCAACTCTAATAGTCATTGGTGAGATTGTATTGGAAAATGCTTTTTCATCAAATTTTTCAGATAATATCACTTCTCTACCTAAAGTCAGATGAGGCTTAAAGCTTCTCTTTTCAATATTAAATCCAGCACTTGCAAGTTCTTCAGCAAGTTGTTTATAAATTGCAGAAAGATATTCATTATTTTCTACCCCTACCCAGTAAATATCCCCGCCGCTACGCTGGAATTTGCCTAATATGCCAATTGTAATATCAAATGGCTCTGCACATATCTTATCCATTATCTGCTTTACAGTGTTTATTTTATTTGTTTCACCAATAAAAACCACTGTAAGGTGGAAATTTTCCTTCCGGGTAAAATTCCCTTGGATAGAAACACTTTTAAGTTTTTGTGTAATCTCATGAAGTCTGTTTTTCATTTGATCATCAAAGTTAATTGCAATAAACAAACGCATGCACATACCTTCTTTTCTAATTTATATAAGTTATTTTAGCAATTTCAAATACAGTTCTCAACAAATAAAGATGGAGAAAAAAGCCTGAGAATTGAGTAGCAGTTATCGGGTTGGGGGACATGGGTTGGGGGACAGTTCTCAATAATTTAGCAAAAGCTAAAAAACATAAAAAACTACTTTACCGAACATTTGTTTTATGGTAAAATATAGGAAATATTATTACATTTATTAGAGATACTTACTTATTTTGTTATATACAGGGAGGTAACAGTTATATGCCAAGAAAAGCTCGGCAAAAGTATCCGGAAGCTATTTTTCATATTATCTGCAGAAGTGTGTCTGAAATTCTGCTGTTCCGTGATGATTCTGATAAAGATTATTACCTTTGCTTGCTGAAAAAATATTCCGATAAGCTAAAGTGCTGCATTTACGCATATTGTCTTATGGATAACCATCTGCACCTTCACCTTGACCCCAAGGGATTTGATGTTTCTAAGTTCATGCAATGCATCAATGTCTCATATGTCAGATATTATAATATGAAGTATCAACGGCATGGACCTGTTTTTCAAGGCCGATTTGAAAGCAGAATTTTAGATACCGACGAATATAATCTCGCAGTATCAGCTTATATCCATAATAATCCTCATTCAATTGAAGGCTTCTGCGGCAAAGAGGAGAATTACAATTATTCTTCCTATGGTATTTATCTCGGCATCAGAAATGATTTTCACAAATTAATAGATATAAGCTTTATTATGGGACTGTTTAACACATATAATCAAGAGGATTTTTCGAAAAAGTATTTTGCATTTGTAAGCCATCAAAGAGACGCAGGTAGTTTTAAAGAACTAAAGAAAAAGTTATCTTCTTATGTAGAAAATGAATATGTCAGCGGGAGGAAGATTATACTAAGGTCTCTATGTCCTTCGAAAGTCATTACTTTTATCTCATCCAGATTGATGATATCAGAAAAAAGCAGTATATCTCTAAAGGCAAGCAGAAAGTTCCTTGAATTCAGGGCTTTTTGCGCATACACATTAAGAGTGCTATGTGGTCTTGGTTATAAAGAAATTTGCGATAATATGTATAATACCACCATATCTAATTGTTCCCGCCTATGCAACAAGGGTTATGAGCTTTTGGCAAATAAAAGCCTGATATATTCAAAGCTGTTTGATGAACTAGTAAAATGTATGGCATAACAAAATAAATGTATAGCTTAAGGTACATTGCAAAAATAGTATTGATTCATAATGCATTTACAAAAATATCCAGAATATAATGCAAACACTCTCTTGATATACGCTGTCTATTGAAAAATATCTGTTACATGCTGCTTTCCTGATGTTCTTATTAATAATCCAAGAGGTAAAAGTAAAAATACTGAAAAACCAGGAATGATGGTGAATAGTTAAGAGCTGCCCTCACAATGAACTATCCCTAAAATGCATGTGGCTTTTTATTAAGTAATTGAGAACTGTCCCAATTCATTACCCACTTATTATTTCGCTTTTGTTAAAAAATGAGAACTGTCCCATCTATAAAAAAATGAGAACTGTCCCCATCTATAAGAACTGTCCCCATTTACATAGTCACATATTTTAAATTCCCTGCCAGCCCTGCCGGCTATATTTTCAAGCTTGCCAATTCTTCGTTCAGGCTCTTCAGGTCGGAGGCGATATTTTCTATCGAAGAAAATGATGACGTTATTTCCTCCATTATAGCAGATTGTTGCTGTGTTGCATTTGCTATGGACTGAATTTCATTCAGGGAGCTATCAACCAGACTGCTTATTTTGGAAATAACCTCTATGAGCTTCTTGCTATGGGATGAGGAATTTATGGAAGCTGATCCTATATCCTTTACTTTCGACTTCATAATATCTTGAAGCTCTTTCAATTCATCAAATTTCTCTGCAGTCTGCATTACTCTCTGAATGGACGCTTTGATTGTATTTGTTCCGGAATCTATTGCCTCATATACCGAGTTGGTTTTGTTTTGTAATTCCGTAACCAATTTACTTATATCTTTCGTAGCCTTTCCTGATTGCTCTGCAAGCTTTCTTATTTCATCTGCAACCACAGCAAAGCCTTTTCCTGCTTCTCCAGCCCTTGCCGATTCAATGGAAGCATTCAAGGCCAGAAGGTTTGTCTGGCTTGATATTGTATTTATTATGTCAAGGATGCTGTTGATTTCATGGGTCGTCTTAATAAGCGAAGTCATGACCTCTCTTATATCAACCGTTGATTTTTCAACTATACCCATATCCTGTATCGTAACATCCATATAATCCTTGCTCTGCTGTGTGGCCTGATAGCTTAAATTGAATACATCAGCCATTTCAGCGGATTTGACTGATACCGTCTCCAAATCTTTAGAAATACTCATTATAAAATCTGATGAAGCTTGCACATACTGCAGGTTATCTTTACAGCTATTTACTGCTGAAAGTGCATTACCGGCTATTTCTGTATTGGACTTTGTTGTCTCGTCCATTGCAGCCGCAAACTGATTGATTGAGTCAAAAAGCACCTCGGAAGAAACCTTTGACTTTTCAGTTACCAAAGCAAGGGCGTTCAGAATCTGCTTTTGCTGCTCGGAATCTGCAAGCGAATTAAACATTCTATTCAAGCGTCTTATAAGCAGATTGAACAATAAGAACATAGCAATGAACTCAATTACAAAGCCCATCAGTATGGGGAAATATGTAGCCGCTTTTTCAGTGTTATGCAATCTGAAATATTGAGAAACAGCCAGATTTATCAAGCCAATTATAAATGCGGTAAAGGTAAGATTTTTGTCATAATAAAGGCAGCTTAATATACAGGCAAAAAGATAGGTAAGATAAACACCGATATGGATGTTAGTAGCGAGCATTCCAACAACCACTGTGCTTATAAAAATGTTGAAGTATTTCAGGAAGGTTGGATTCATTTCTTTTCTGACAAATATAAAGTTCAAAATAACCAAAATAAAGCTAACTATCGTAAAAATTAATAACTGCGTCATATCGATTCCAAATATCCCGATACGGGTTATTATAATCAAAGCAGGAAATACCACTAAACATACGACCAATAAGAGTGTGGAAGCAAGCTTGTTTACTTCCTTGGTATTAGACAGAACAAATGTTTTTTTATCCATAAACCTCTCCTCTGTAGCATAATTAATTTTTTCATACTTTTAGACTGCTGTTCTTAATAAAAGCCCTTATATCAAGAACTTTATGTTTAAAATATGATGGGAATACAGAATTCAAACCAGTAACTTCTATCATGTGAAATAGCACTCTCCCACTGAGTTAATCAACCGATAAAATAAATTATAAAGCTGTATTTGGGCATCGTCAACTATTTTATTCATTGAATATACGGTAAAAGCATGAGCCCACTTCCTGCCAGAAAATCTTATTAAGAGTTTTCAAAAACGCTGTTTCAGCATTTATATTAAGGCGGGGAAGTTATTGTAAGAAATGAATTCCGGCATTGTTATGATATGGTACCAGAATCGCCAGAAATGTCCATATCTATGACTATACCGCTAAATTAACCAGGTAGTCCGGTAAAGGATATACCCAGTAACTTACATGCTTTTTATCTAAAGTTTATTGAAAATATATAAAAGAAAGTTCCCCCTTTAATGAGGCAAGAAACCTTCTGGATCTCAAGCTCTCTTTTAGGGTACCTTTCCTCATCCTTTTTCACCATATTCATCTCCATTCTCTTCAGTAGCGTCAAGTTTTGTGGGGCTTGCCCAGTCCTGGTCCTGTTGGTATCTTCCCGGAATATAACGTCCAATCTCCAATACATACTCTCTACACCACAGTACTTCCATACCCCACTTGCATATTCATGTACTGTCGTAACACTTTCCAAATGATATGCCCTCCCTTCCGTCACATTGCAGTTTTTTTCACACTTGCGAATGACCATTCCTATTCCGGCAGGCTTTGTCCAGTCTTTGCATTATCCGTCCATTCTATATCCGTAGAATAAAGGCCCTATAAAGTTTACGTGATATTTATAATACGGTATAATATTCCTTCATGCTTTTACCGTGACAGTGAAGCAGAATGTCAAAGGCATCATCGAAAGCCAATACGAGAGAACTCAAATACTTCACAAAAGCGATAAAAATACAATAATGCTTGTATGGAATAGGCAGATCAATGAGCAACTTGTCTTAAAAAGCTGAAAAGTAGACGTGATGTATATCTGAAGATGAAGAAATTATGTTATTCGTTATTACCAAAACCATTTATGCCAAAGTAGATGCAAACTAAACCATCGTTATCGAGAAATAAATAGAAGGAAAATCTATTGCTACGTATAGCGGAAAAAGCGAAATAAATTTTTCTATGAAGATAAATGGAGAAAGGCGGTTCTTGGAGCGTTTGATGAATACGGCAGTATTGGTAAACACTATTATGCACAGATTAGCTGCTTGAGAGCAATTTTATAGCTCTGTAAACGTCCTGTTAATGTTATTCTAAAAGCCAATATTCTACTACCTATGACGTATCTTAGGATACGCTTTTTGTGTTTCCACGAAAAAGAAGCTACCTCAAAAGCTTATTTTGAGACAGCTCCTTCTTTTTCTCTTTCCTAATTTTACTTGTTGTACTAGGTATGAGATAGCATTGTGGAGAGCTAAGGAAGTATCCTTTAACACAAGCGAATTGATTTGCTCCGTAACGAGCTTATTAGTTCTTAAGCTCAGAACTCCTGCTATCGAAATACCAGCATAGCAAGTTAACTTTAGTTACTTTTTCTTGTTGCCGTACCGATTGCTGTGATTTTACAATAAATATAATATTCCACATATTACAAAAGCCGCAATTCTCTGCGGCTCTTGTTTTCGTTTGGTTGCGGGGGAGGGATTTGAACCCACGACCTTCGGGTTATGAGCCCGACGAGCTACCGTACTGCTCCACCCCGCGTCGTTATTAATTTTTCCTGACGTTTAATTAGTATAGCACGTTAAACTCAATATTTCAAGTATTTTTATAAAAAAGTTTTATACAATAATGGATATAAATAACTTTTTGTAAACTGTTTATCAAAACAAAATTCAAATTCGATATATTACAAGGTATTACAAAAAATAAAGACTTCACAAAATTTATGAAATCTTTTATTATGGTGCCGGAGACCGGGGTCGAACCGGTACAGTCCTCACGGACCGCAGGATTTTAAGTCCTGTGCGTCTGCCAATTCCGCCACTCCGGCGTGATAACCACATCCATTTTATAAAACAACTTTATCAAATAACACTAGCTTATTATAATATAAACTGTTTCTGCTGTCAATGTGTATATTTTTGCTAATGTGCCGCTTTTCTGATTTATTTTCTGACTCTATTGCGATAATATCTTATTCTATTGCAATTTATTACCTGATATCTCACATGATTGTATCCCGAATTTTAGGTACACCAAAATAAAAGCACTGTATCCGGCCTCTTTATCATATTTGATTTACATAATCCACCATACATATACAGCATTTTTGGGAAATCTCAAGAACTTGCATATGCTATTAACTATTGATTAGCTGTAAAGAACATGGATTAAGCTCAAGTGTTTTTAAAATTCCGCAAGGAAAAGATTTATCAGCCAAACTGAGCAGGTTTCCTGTAACCTCCGCTGCCTCTTTTTGATTCAAAGCTTTTTTTAAGATCATGCATTCTTTCATCGCTATCCTTCATAAATTTGGCCAACCGTTCCTCAAAAGACATGGTGTCACGGGTTTCTCTGCTCCAATCAATATCTATGGGCCTACTTGACCTTACCACCTGTTTTGTCTCCTGAGCTTTCTTTATTGACAGGCTTATCTTTCCATTGCTATCAACAGAAATAACCTTTACTTTTACTGACTGATTTTCCTTTAGATGTGCCTTTACGTCTTTGACATACTCGTCTGCAACTTCTGAAATGTGAACCAGGCCAATCTTGCCATTTGGAAGTTGAACAAAGGCTCCAAAACTCGTAATACCAGAAACCTTACCTTCAACAATATTTCCTACTTCGACCTGCATATAACAAGAAATCCTCCTTAATGTTTTTAAAGTAATTCGATTATATAGCATATCCATATTTTCGTCAAGCCTTTACTTTAGCCACGCCTAAGTATTTCAGCCCTTTATGGGTAATGGAAATAATTCTTAAATGTATAACCAAAACACAAATGCAACAGGAAATAAAAAACTAAAATAATTACTATAGTAGTAATTACAATATATAAATTATCCCGCCATAAGTTATCTAAAAATTTTGAGATAAACTAAAAACTCTAGAATTAAATTACACATCTGCATTAAGTTGCATATGAGAACAGGTAATAAAACAGATCAGTACACTGCTCTGTGTAAATTATTAAAGCTGCAAGTATATTAATTCCATCTACTTGTTGGTATCAACAAATACTTTTTCTCCGCTTTTTACCATACCCAGCCTTTCTCTTGCAACTTTCTCAATATACTCATCAGAGCCTATTATTTCTTTGCTTTTATTTAACTCTTCATTTATCTTTTGCTCATCAGCAATCTTCTGGTTAATGTCCTCAATCTGTTTTTTCTTTGAGTTAATAAGATTTTGTTGTTCTATAAAAGTAACAGTAAAATAAACAATAAACAGAGCTACAGCGATAAAAATCAATTTTGTTTTTTTACCCGTATTCATATTCAAACCTTCTTTTCTCTTTAGTATAAATAATGCAACATCTTCGCCATTTTACTTTATAATTTATATTGTTCCAAAATCAGCGTATTTTGGTATGGTATATACTATATTTTTATTCTATATTAATCATTGAAATCCTTCTCTTTTTAACAAATTTATAAATTTCAAAATGTTAAATGTATAAATTATATTTTTTTTATCTTATTTTTATATCGCCTGCTCCAAATTCTCATTTTTGTCATTCTGTTTCTGCTAAAAGCCCTGGCATTTCTATAAGACTTTTGTGCTATTCGGACAAGAGGTTTTGCGGGGTATGACAATATTTTAAATATCAATTTAAATGGAAATATAACTATCTTCCATAATTTCTTTAGAATTTGGAATATTAGTTTTATTATAAATATCACAAGCTTAGTGATAATTTTGCTGAAAAGGAGTGCATACAGTGTTACTCCAAGGATAGTCCCTATGAAAATGAACCCCCGTATTTCTCCCTCATTACTGTGATATATAACTGCAAACATTATAACTGCAACAATAATCCAATATATTAAGTCTTCAAAATAAATCGCAACTATGCCTGTCTTTACTGTCTTTCTCTTTATTCTAAAAAGATCGTATATTAGAGCTATTATTGCCCCACCAGCAATTGACCACAGAAAGACATAGACCTGGTTTATTACAGAAACAGGCAATTAAACCACCGGCCTTCTACTTGAATATCCTGCCAAAGAATCCCAAACCACCTGATCTTGAGCCTTCATTATCGGTGTACTCACAACTGATGATATCGCCTTCAATATTTAATTCAGAACTATCCAGGTTTAGTTTGCTTATATGAAGGTCTTCCCCCCTTATAATCAACCCCCCCAGCTCTGTCTCGACGATTACACATTCATCATTAAAACTTTCCACATCAATAACACCAGAAATACTCAATTTCTCTCTATTCTCCAGAATTAAATTCTGAACCTTTGGCTTGGTAACCTTTTTATCATCCATAGCCATACCTATCCCCCTTCCCCTCTGCTTTAATAATATGCATGTACAAACAAAAAAATAACCCCTAATGTTAAAACACATCAGGGGTATTTATCACTATTCTTTTACTGGGCTATTTATTATTTATGCTTTTATGCTACTGTATTATCCTGTACATCTCTTTTGCCTCTGCTTTTGAAACATGTTCATCCACAGAAAGAATTTCTACCTTACTGACATTGTTACCAAAATGTATTTCAACAATGTCTCCCACTTTTACCTCGGTTCCAGGTTTAGCTACCTTACCGTTTATCAATACACGCTGTTGGCTACATGCCTCATTTGCCAATGTGCGCCTTTTAATTAATCTTGAATTTTTTAAAAATTTATCTATCCTCATAAATACACCCCCTTTGAAGCCTAAAGGAGGTAGGAAAACTACCTCCCATTGACTTTTTCTTTTAATGCCTTTCCTACCCTGAAAATTGGAGCTTTTGATGCTTCAATAGTGATCTCTTCTTTAGTCTGGGGATTTACTCCCTTCCTAGCCGCTCTCTCTCTCACTTCAAATGAACCAAAGCCTATTAATTGAACTTTTTCACCCTTTACAAGCGCCTCTTCCACACTTTCAATAAACGCATTCAAGGCTTTTTCTGCATCCTTCTTAGATAAATCACTTTTCTGCGCAATACTTGAAATAAGCTCCGCCTTATTCATCGAATTCTCCTCCTTTTTTTAAGCCCTTTAATAAAGGCTTTTGGGTTTAGTTTAATCGCTTTTTTCAGAAATATGTACTTTCGCCTTGTTCCAAAGCTCGTCCATTTCAGGGAGCTTCATATTCTCCAGCCTCTTCCCCATTTTTTCGCTCTCCTGTTCTATATATTCGAACCTCTTGATAAACTTGTTTATAGTCCCTGTTAACGCAAGTTCCGGCTGTACTTTGAGGAATCTGGCAAGGTTTACAAGCGCGAAAAATACATCTCCCATTTCATCCATTATTCTTTCCACATTTTTACTCTTATATACATCTTCCAACTCCTTTATTTCCTCGTGCACTTTCGCAATTACATCATCTATGTTATCCCAGTCAAAACCAACCTGTGCAGCTTTTTGCTGAACTTTGTAGCTGCGCATAAGTGCAGGCAGGTTAGCAGGCACGCTCCTTAACACCTCTGTCTGACTTTTCTGACCTTTTTCTTTCTTCTTGATAGCTTCCCAGTTGACAAGCACTTCATCAGCATTTTCAGCCTTTGCATCGCCAAAGACATGAGTATGTCTTTGTATCATTTTACGGCATATCCCGGTTATTACATCATTGATATCAAACTTGCCATCCTCAGCAGCTATTTGGGCATGAAATATAATTTGCAACAGAAGGTCTCCCAACTCCTCACAAAGTCTATCCTTATCTTTTAAATCAATTACCTCAAGTACTTCATAAGTTTCCTCTATCAAATATTTTTTTAGGCTTTCATGTGTCTGCTCCCTATCCCAGGGACACCCATTTTCACTTCTAAGAATCTTCATTATATCAACCAGATCGGAAAACTCATACCTATCTTTCAGCATCTATATCTCTCCTCTCAGCAATGGCTAGTTGAATTGTCAACATTATAACATAATTAGATTATACCAAAATTAGTATTTCTATGTTAATTTAACGTTAAAAACTTATAACTTCTGATATAAAAAAGCATAAATTAAACGGGACATCCATCCACAAGGGAGACATCCCGTTTAGTTTTATATTAAATATAATTATTTTTTAGAACAAATCTCTTAGTATAAATTTTTAAGCATAAATAACTTATTACTTATTTAAAATACCTGTCTAACAGGCCCTTAAATGCTGCTCCGTGTCTTGCTTCGTCCTTGCACATTTCATGGACGGTATCATGGATAGCATCATAATTAAGCTGCTTTGCTTTTGTTGCGAGGTCCTTCTTACCCTGGCATGCTCCAAACTCTGCCTCAACTCTAAGCTCAAGATTCTTTTTAGTATCCGGGAAAACAACTTCCCCAAGCAGTTCCGCAAACTTAGCTGCGTGTTCTGCTTCTTCAAAAGCTATACGCTTGTAGGCCTCTGCTACCTCAGGATAACCTTCCCTATCAGCCTGACGGCTCATAGCAAGATACATTCCAACTTCTGTGCATTCTCCCATGAAATTAGCTTTCAAACCTTCTATAACCTCAGGATCGATGTCTTTTGCAACGCCTATCCTGTGCTCGTCTGCCCATTGCATTGAATCTTCGCTCTTTTCAGTGAACTTTTCTTTCGGAGCACCACATTGAGGGCATTTTTCAGGTGCTTCATTTCCTACATGTACATATCCGCATATTGCGCAAACATATTTCTTCATAATCAATTACCTCCAATAAATCTTATTAATGTTTATTAATAAACAGATTTAAGTTTATTTTAATCCTCTGGACAATTTAATATATACCCAGTCAACTCTAAAAACTAACAAGATTCTTGTTAAATATATTAGCCTTGTATATCTTTTCTCTTTCTGTAATCTCTCGGACATATGCCTTTAATCTTCTTAAATGTTTTTGAAAAGAGTAACTGATCCGCATACCCCACTGAGCGAGAAATATCCCCTATAGAAAGTATTGGATTCTCCATAAGTTCACATGCCTTATCAATTCTGAATTCCATTATATATTGCTGTGGTGGCATACCCATATACTGCTTAAAGAGACTCCCCAGATAGCTTCTGTCCAGGCCAATGTATTTTGCCATATTGTTTATAGTCAGTTTTCTTGAATAGTTTCTCTGAATGTATTCTATAGCCTTTTTTACATACAGTTCCTTATTGTCTTCATCATTATTCGCAGAATTTTCTTTGCTGTTTTTTTCTATAAGCCGTGAAAGGAAAAGATATAGGAGGCCTGTAAGCCTTATTTCACGTCCTTTTAATACATTCTCTGCTTTTATCATTTCGTCAAAGCAGTTCCGTATAAAATTATCGCAATCATAAGTAAATATCGGATTATCTACCGTAATTGATGCCTGTCGGAGATAGGATTCAGCTTTCAAGCCATTGAAACCTACCCATACATAATGCCAGGGTTCCTCATAGTCTGCCTTGTAATAAGTAATTATGTCCGGACAGATGAGAAATCCTTGGTTTCTCCCCAGCTCATAGGTTCTATCACCCACATAAAACTTGCCTTTCCCCTCCAGGATATAATGTATAAGAAAATGATCCCTTACGGCAGGTCCATAATCATGACCTGGCTTGCAACGTTCTTCACCGCATTGATACATATCAATATCTGTAAGGTTTAATCGCTTGACCTCTATATAGCGTTCCATATTAAGCCCTGCCTAATATAATATAACTTTTATATCTTATTCAGCATTATACCATATTTGTATAGTAGTATGTCATTAAATTATACTGCCTACGTGCTAAAATAATATGTGAGGAAATTTTGATTAAAAGGGAAGGATGCATATGACAAAAATTACTTTTCTAGGTGCAGGAAGTACAATGTTTGCTAAAAATGTATTGGGTGATTGCATATTAACGCCGGCACTCAAAGAATCACATATAGCCTTGTATGATATCGACTTGCTGCGTCTTAAGGAATCTGAGGACATTTTAAATACCATTAACTCCAACTATGGCGGCCGGGCAAAAATTACAGCTTATGATGATAGAAAGAAAGCTCTTGAAGGTGCGGATTATGTTATAAATGCAATACAGGTTGGTGGATATAAACCATGTACTGTAACTGACTTTGAGATTCCCAAAAAATATGGCCTTCGGCAAACAATTGCTGATACCCTTGGCATTGGCGGTATTTTCAGAGCCCTGAGAACAATTCCTGTTTTATTTGATTTTGCCCGTGATATTGAGGAAGTTTGTCCAGATGCGTGGTTTTTAAACTATACCAATCCAATGGCGATTCTTACAGGTGCCATGTTGAGGTATACCGGTGTAAAAACCGTTGGATTATGCCATAGTGTACAGCACTGCGCAAAAAATCTTCTTGAAAGCGTCGGAATGAAATATGATGAACGCGTTCAATGGAAGATAGCCGGTATAAACCATATGGCCTGGCTGTTGGAAATCACACGGGATGGAAAAGACCTTTATCCGGAAATAAAAAAACGTTCGCGGGAAGGAAAAGTACCTCCTAACGACAGGGTAAGACATGAAATTATGAATACATTCGGATATTATGTTACTGAATCCAGTGAGCACAATGCAGAATATTTACCGTATTTTATAAAATCAAAGTATCCTGAATTGATTGAAAGATACAATATACCTCTGGATGAGTATCCCCGCCGTTGCGAAAATCAAATTGCAGAATGGAATAAGATAAGGGATGAACTTGTTAATAATAAGGATCTGACTCACGAACGGTCTATTGAATATGCTTCCTACATTCTAGAAGCTATGGAGACCAACATTCCTTGTAAAATAGGTGGCAATGTATTAAATACGGGCCTTATACCGAATCTACCCCAAGAAGCTTGTGTTGAAGTACCATGCCTGGTAGACGCAAGCGGAATAACACCATGTTATGTGGGAAATCTGCCAGAACAATTGGCTGCACTTAATAGGACCAATATTAATGTACAGCTTCTCACTATTGAAGCTGCAGTAACGCAGAAAAAGGAATATATATATTATGCTGCAATGCTTGATCCTCATACTTCATCAGAGCTGTCACTGGATGAAATTAAGTCTCTGTGTGATGACTTAATAGAAGCCCACGGAGACTGGCTTCCGAAATACAAGTAAAGCAGATAAGAAAAGCTGGGTTGTTATTTGGGGACAGTTCTCAATTCTCTTGCTGAGAAATTGAGAACTGTCCCCTCTTACACCCGACAGCCTTACAGATTAAACTCCAACTCAACTTTGAATAAATCACCATCTACTTTAATACTCATATTTCCACCACAAGCCTGCATAAAACTCTGTGCTATGGCAAGGCCAAGTCCTGAGCCTTCCGTTGTACGGGATTTATCACCCCTGACAAAACGTTCAAGCACTTCCTCTTCTTCGAAATTCATTTCATAATTAGCAATATTTTTAATTACAGCTATCGCCTTCTTATTGCTGCTTTCCACATTCAGGCTGATATAAACCCTTGAACCCTCCAGAGAATATTTCAAAGCATTACAAATAAGATTTAAAAATACCCTGTATATTTTTGTACCGTCGCTTATTATATACACAGGTTCATCAGGTATATCAATCTTAAACAAAAGCCCCGACTGCGATATCTGCTCATCTAAATCAGCAAGCGTTTGTCTGATCAGTTTTCCAAGGTCAATCTTCTCTTTTTCAATTTTCATTTCGCCGCTTGTCGCTTTAGACAGGTCAAATATGTCCCGAATCAGCGTTTTTAGCCTGTCTGATTTTTGTACCAGAATCTTTATATAATCTTTGACATGTTCCGGCAACCCTTCTTCCTTTGATAACAAATCCGTATAGCTGATAATTGAAGTAAGAGGTGTCTTTAAATCATGGGAAACATTCGTTATAAGCTCAACTTTCATTCGCTCGCTCTTGATTTTCTCTTCCACAGCCCTGCTTACACCTTCCTGTATTTTATTTAAGTTCTCTGCAGCCAGGTACAAATCTGCATCAGAATTAAGCGTAAGTTTAGTTTCCATATCGCCGTTTTTAATAGCCTCTATATGGTTTATAACTTTGCCTATATCATTTATTAGGCCGGAATACCGCCTAATATAACGGTAAATAAGATATATTCCAATTGCCACAAAAATCAGTGCCAGAAATATAAATTTACCTTCGCTTTCCGATAAAGCACCTACAGAAAATAATCCTGTAAAAAATACCAATACTGTTTCAGCCGCAATAAGTGCATATAGCCGCAGAAGCATTGCCTTTTGGAAAGGCTTTCTGCTCTCAAACGAGCGGTAAAACTTAATTAATGAGTTTATGAAATTGTTTGTGAAAAACTTTCGCCTATTGACAAACAAATCTTTAAACATTAAGTAAAACCACCAATAGCATAAAGCTACGTAGAAAATCCTGGTGAGCAAAAAATACGATAAATCATGACTATAATACCAATTCAGCGGTATTTTTAACAAGAGTATTAACATGAATAATGAAATAATGGCCTTTATCTCAAACCAAAGCTTCCCACTTATTCCTATAAGTTTTTTGTCAAACTCTTTTTTTGTTTCTCTTTTAGCAATAGATAATACAATCAGCGCAACACCAAGCAAGAAAACAGCTATAAACAGGATTATAATCCATCTAATTGTTTCAATATTTTTTCTTAGGTAATAGAGTGAGCTGTTTGCGTATGGATTTTCTATAATATCCTGTCTTACCATAAGAAGGATTTTACAGCCTTCAATATTGGGAATATCTTCAGAAGATATAACTTCAATACCACTAACATGTTCGATACCAGTAATACTTACAGATAAATTTTCATCGATATAATTACTCAGAGCACCTGTTTTATATCCGCTGTCATTCCGGTAAATATCCAGTGGTACACCTTCCAGCTCCGCTAAAAATTTTTCCCCATTGTAATAAAGATAATAGTCATATCCTTCAGGTAAGGAAGGGTTTTTACCTTCTGAGATTCCATAGTCAGTCTTTGAATTAGTAAGTATTTTTCCTGTTTTCGGGTTGACCGCATAGTAAATCAGGTTTTCACCTTCATTATCCAAAAATCTTGGAAACTCCCCTGAATTACCATACCTATCATCATTATCAGTAATATACCGTGCCAAAAAGTCAAATCTGCTTGCTATATAATTTTTAAAATTTCGTGAATCCTTAATATCCAATTTTAGAACTGTACGGATTTCATCAAAATCATAATAAGTATTCTTGAACAGCGTAATTGTAAACATAATAGCTGAAATAACAATATTAACTCCAATAAAGAAACATAACCATACAGCAAACGGCTTAGATTTTTTCGATTTTGTATCCAATGCCCCACACCACCTTTAAGTATTTTGGCTCTTTGGGGTTTATTTCTATCTTTTCACGAATGCGTCTAATATGTACCATTACGGTATTCTCAGCTCCATATGCCGGTCCTTCCCACACGCGCTCATAAATTTCTTCAGTAGAGAATACACGTCCGGCATTCCTTAACAAAAGCTCAACAATTTTTGTTTCCGTCGGTGTAAGCTTAACCGGCTCCCCATCCACAGTTAGTGTATATGTATCGGGATCAAAACACAAACCTCCTGATTTTAGCAAATTGCTTTTCCCCGTCACATTCATATCACCAAGTGTCATATATCTGCGAAGCTGTGATTTAACTCTTGCCATAAGCTCCATAGGATTAAAAGGCTTTGCAACATAGTCATCAGCTCCAATGGAAAGTCCCAGTATCTTATCTGTATCCTCTGATTTTGCCGACAATATTATTATAGGAATATTCTTATCCTGTCTGATTTTCATTACAGCAGAAAGGCCATCCAGTTTAGGCATCATAACATCAAGCAAAATAAGCTGAACACTCTGACTATTCACAATATCCAGAGCCTGCAATCCGTCATACGCCTTCAGAACACGGTAGCCTTCATTTTCCAGATTGATTGATATTGCTTTAACAATTTCTCTGTCATCATCCACAACCAATATACATGGTTTATCCATTCGCAACCCACCTTCTCCCTTATTTTTGCATAAAAACAAACCCTCTTTAGCCTATCCTTATGTTAAACCATATACTTTACAAAAAAGCCGTCTTTTTTCTTAAAAATTTCTGACAATTAACTTTTTTAGTTACAGATCCTCAAACTATTTTTATATTGTTCGAATATTGGACAGTATCAAGTATTCTTGCCGAATAATTGAGAACTGTCCCCACATCCAAGCTCACATCTGCTTTCTGGCAGTCTTATATTCATCATTAAACCGGAAATACGGACAATTGTCATAAGACCTGCTTATAAACCTCGCCATTTCATCCTCATCCAGGTCAATCTGGCAGTCATAGCAATTATACTCCTCATCGAAAACATAATATGCACAGCATTCGCATTTGCTTTTTCCTTTCATTTATATAACCCTCCTAATGATATACGTAGTGTAAACTAAATTACACCTTTTATATTTTGAAATATGCTATTTATCGAGGGCTTCAAGGTTTTTTGAATAAAAAACAATGACACCCCCTTTTTTTCTGGTATAATTGAGTCGCCA
>Ga0134104_1001038_pt1 | contig 27056 bp, 33 predicted proteins | sample 15_3_2metaG_FD_94455 | JGI IMG/M metagenome (GOLD analysis project Ga0134104, IMG submission 94455) | Switchgrass degrading microbial communities from high solid loading bioreactors in New Hampshire, USA - 15_59_3.3_214_A2 metaG | ecosystem: Engineered > Bioreactor > Semi-continuous > Anaerobic...
GTTCCATAAAGACCTCACCTTTCTATGAGTTTATACTCATCCTGTGGAAAGGATGGTGAGGTCTTTTTTCTACGTCCGAATGAATTTTTCCTGCAAAAAACCTAGAAATATTTTACACTATCGTTCAGGCCTTAGTGGTCTCGGTTTGCTATAAATTCAATTAAATTCATAAAAAACTCATTATTAGGATAATCTGATATTAGATCTTTAGCTTCGTTCGAAAGTTTATTTACCAGTCTCAAAGATTCTTCAAGACCTAATATGCTGACAAAGGTATTTTTATGATTCCTTAAATCACTTCCTATCGGTTTCCCTAAAATAGATTCATCGCCTTTAACATCTAAGATATCATCTACAATCTGAAAGACTAATCCTATTTTATCTCCCAGATCTTTGAATAAAGAGAGATCTCTTGGAGAAGCACCGGCAAGCCTGGCTCCCGCCCATGTTGCAACACTAATTAATGCTCCTGTTTTGTGGGTGCTTATATAAAAAAGTGTATCTATGTCAATATCCTTCCCTACTGTATCGATGTCGGCAGTCTGCCCGCCCACCATTCCACATCCTCCGGCTGCAATCGATATTTCACGCACTATATCAATCACTGCCTCAGGTAAAATTCCATCTATACCATAATTTGAAGCTATTGCGCAAAAAGCATGCGTAAGCAGCGCATCTCCTGCTAAAAGCGCTATAGCCTCTCCAAATTTTTTGTGACATGTCGGTTTTCCGCGCCTTAAATCATCATTGTCCATAGAGGGAAGATCGTCATGTATTAGTGAATACGAGTGTATCATTTCAATGCCACATGCAGTTGGAATAACTTTTTCATAAGAAAGCCCAAAAAATTCTGCAGACTTCATTACCAGAATCGGTCTTAGTCTTTTTCCTCCCGATAAAACGCTGTAGGTCATTGCATTGTATAACTTTAAAGGCAGCGTATCCTTTTGAGGCAGATAGTTTATAAGCTCATTGTCGATAATCTGAGACATATGCTTCATTTCTTTTTCAAAATCATTCACCTGCTTCTAAGCCTCCGTCAAAATCCTTTATCACAAAATCGCCATTTAGGTCTTTTGTTAAAACTTGTACTTTCCCCTCAGCCTCATCTAAAATTTTTGAGCATATTTTGATGAGCTTTATACCTTCCTCAAAAAATGAAAGCGCTTCTTCTAAGGTAAGATCACCTTTCTCTAGTTGTCCTGCAATATACTCTAATCTTGCTATCGCATCTTCGTATTTGTACTCAGTATTCAAGTATTCTCATTCCCCTCTTTGCATTCCTTTACATTGCATACAAGGCTGCCTTCTGACAACAATATTACAACCATGTCTCCTTCTTTGGCATCTTTTGCGCTTTTTATTATCCTTTTAGAATCAGCATCCATGCAAATACTGTAACCTCTCTTTAGTATAGAAATAGGACTTAAAACCTCAAGCTTCTCTGTATAGGTATTCAGCAGGGCTCTCTTTTCTGATAAATATATATCCATTTCTCTTAGAAGTTTTTTTATAATTTCATCTAATGCAAGGCGGTTATTAATAATATAGGTTTGCGGCCTTTTAAAAACAGGAAGTTTGCTTAAATATTCAAGTTTTTGTCTTTCGGTGCCTATATACCTTGCCATTGCATTAAGCAATCTCAAATTCAGGTGCCTTATTTCATTTTTAAGAACAGCTTTTGAGGGCACCGCCATTTCTCCCGCGGCCGATGGAGTCGGTGCCCTTTTATCTGCAACAAAATCGCTTATGGTATAATCGGTTTCATGGCCTACCGCTGAAATAACCGGAATGCCAGAGCTTGCAATTGCCCTTGCTACTTTTTCTTCATTGAACGCCCATAATTCCTCTATGGATCCTCCGCCTCTTCCAACAATTATCACATCTATGTCACCTAATTTATTTAATTCGTCTATAGCAGCACAGATCTCATCAGCGGCTCCGGTTCCCTGAACTAAAGTAGGGGCGATGACGATATCTACGTTAGGGAATCGCCTTTTTATTACCGTAAGCAAGTCTCTTATCGCAGCTCCGGTAGGTGATGTAACTATTCCTATTTTTTTTGGCAAAAAAGGTATAGGTCTTTTTCGCTCTGCGCCAAAAAGACCTTCCTTGTCTAATTTAGCTTTAAGCTTTTCAAAGGCAATATGCAATGCTCCGATTCCGTCTGGCTGTAAGTCTTCTGCATAAAGTTGATATTCTCCGTTTTTTGCAAAAACGCTTATAAAGCCTAAGACTATTACCCTCATTCCATTTTCAGGAGTAAAAGGAAGGAGCCTATTAGCATCCCTAAACATCACACATCGTATTTGAGATTTTTCATCCTTTAAAGTAAAATACATATGACCAGATACATGATGCTTAAAGTTTGAAATCTCTCCTCTGATATAGACCTGTCGCAAAATTTCATTAGAATCAAAAAGACTTTTTATAATGGTTGTAACTTCGCTTACTGTAAAAATGGGTTTCAAGATAAACCTCCGTTAAGCAAAATCGGTTTATTTGCTTTCATATTCTCTGACTACCGATCCTAAAAGGCCATTTATAAATTTATAAGACTTTTCATCACTGTATTTTTTTGCTATTTCAACAGCTTCATTTATTGAGACACTTGCAGGTATGTCATCTCTATAGAGAATTTCATATATCGCAATCCTTAGAATATTCCTGTCCGAAGAAGCCATGCGATTAACTTTCCAATCGCCGGAATACTTATTTATAATCTCGTCTATAGATTCCAAATTGTTCAAAACACCATTGACCTCATCAAGAACAAATTTTTTCTGTCCTTGATCATTTAAAGAAGGGATAGCAATTTCCATTGCTTCTTCAATTGTATTCTCTCCTACATCAATTGCAAAGAGTATTTTAAAAGCTTGTTCTCGTGCGGTTTTCCTACTCAAAAAAGTACACTCCTCATCTTTTTGCGGAATGAAAAATATTATTTACTTTTTCCCTAATATCTTTGTCGCCACTTAGATATTTGCCAACATAATATCCTATAGCACCGCATAATACAATAAATAAAGTTTTCAAAAATCCGACTGCAAGTATCATTATACCAATTAGAACACCGATTATGCAACCGATTATCTCATTGCGATGCTCGGCCCATAATTCTTGCAAGAAGTTCAATATTATCACCTCTCATTTTAAAGCTTTCGGTTTGGACTGATTAGAAATATTAATTATATTTATCTGGATATCACTTACCGGAACACCCGCAGTAGTTTCTATAAAGTTTTTAATAGTATTTTGAAGTTCTGCAGCTATATCAGGTATTACAACATCATAATTTACAACAAGTTTCAATATTATTGATACGCCCTTGTCTTGTCTTTTTACAATTATAGTTGAATCCTTTATATTCTCATTATCTTTAATAACTTTAAGAACTAAGCTTTCTACTGCGTCAAGCGTAATAGCAATTTTTCCTAATTCATCACTTTTTATTATCGTTTCTCGAACTTTTTTATTTGATTTTAGGCTGTAAAACAAAAATCTTATTCCAATTAGAAGTAAAACAATGCCTGTTGCCAACGCTTCGGTTCGTCCATATAAAAGAGTTAAACCCGCAATTGCATATTCGAATCTTATTGTTTTTAAGGAAAACATAATTACGGCTATAGAAACTAGAGAAAAAACCAAGGAATAAATAGCAAGTAAAAATCTATCAAAAAAATTCATGCATAAAACCTCCCTAATTTAAGTTAACCCCCTGAATTGTTGCCAGGGGGCATATATTATTTACTGTCATTTTCTTTTTCAGCAGGAAGACCAAAGCTTACACCTTGCACATGAATATTTACATCTGTCACAGACAATCCAGTCATATTTTCAATAGCCTTTTTAACATTTTCTTGAATATTCCATGCAACCTCAGGTATCCTTACGCCATAATCCACGATAATATACAAATCAACAGTAACATTTTTATCGTTTACCGCGACTTTTACACCTTTTGACAAATTCTTACGTCCTAAAATTTCAGTAATATCTCCTACAACACCACCGCTCATACCTGCTACTCCTTCTACTTCTGTAGCGGCAAGGCCGGCTATAACACTAATTACATCATCGGAAATTTTTATAGAACCTTTTTCGCTGTCAAAATTCTGATCTGCACTCATCGCAAACTCCCCTTTCAAAATGATCTTGCATTTCAAAGTTATTATAACAAGCTGGTTATTTTAATACAACTCCCATGTAATGCATATTAGCATAAAAAGAGGGGTATCCCTCTTTTTATAAACTTTTGCTTGTGAACTATTCACCACTTACTCATTCATTCGTTGAAGTGGGAGCTTCTTGGTCAATAACAGTAGCCTGCCAAGTTTACCCAAGCTCTAAGGGTAGTCCCTACCCCAATAATAATTTTTAGCTATGGTTTGGCTATCGCCCTGGTTATTAGCAATTTATCTCCCACTTATAAAAGATGGGAGATAAATTGCTAAAGAGGGTCAAATTACTGCTCTATATCTATTACTGCGTTGCAATTCGGGCATTCTGCTTTATTGTCTTCTATAAAATCTTTATCTATATATACTACTTCGTGGCAATTTGGACAATCGACTTCGATAAACCCTTCATCATCGAATTCGTAGTCCTCGTCATCCTCATAATCGTCGTAATCTTCATCATCACCGTATACTTCTGACTCTAACTCGCCAAGATCTTCGTCAATACTCTCCATATATTCTTGAGTATCTTCCATCATCACTTCTAGATCATCAACTGCTTCTGCTATATCGCTCATTACATTTATTATTTCTGTTATGGCTCTTTTTGTTTTTGCATCCTCAATATCAAGACCATCTACCAGTCCTTTTAAATAAGATACTTTTAAGCTGACATCACGCATGTTAATTCCTCCTATTCATTTTTATACTCTACTTAAGTATTCTCCTGTTCTCGTATCTATCCTTACAACATCGCCGATCTCAATAAAAAGCGGCACCTGGACTACTGCTCCAGTTTCAAGGGTTGCAGGCTTAGAACCGCCTGTTGCTGTATCTCCTTTGAACCCAGGTTCTGTCTGAGTGACCGTAAGCTCAACAAAAGTTGGCATTTCAACTCCTATAGGAGCTCCGTCATAAAAAGTTACAACAACCTCCATATTCTCCTTTAAATAATTGACCGCATCACCTAATTGGTCCTTTGTAAGCGGAACCTGCTCAAAGGTTTTTGTATCCATAAAGTGATATACATCGCCTTCGGAATACAAATACTGCATATTTTTTCTTTCTATTATAGCTCGGTTAAGTTTTTCGCCTGCTCTAAAAGTTTTTTCAAAGACTTGTCCCGTCTTAACATTTTTGATTTTTGTCCTGACGAAAGCAGCGCCTTTTCCTGGTTTTACATGTTGAAAATCTACTACTGTATACACTTCTCCGTCAATCTCTACAGTAACACCGGTTCTTAAATCATTAGTTGATATCAAGTAAAGCACCTCCACTTTTGACTATAGCACATTTTGCAAATTAGCTTTTGCAGCATAACAAGAATCATATCTGTGACTTTGTCATTTAATAATATATCATATTTTAGTTTGTTTGAATATAGGTTTTAAGTTATATTCAAAGATAATAAAGGCTTATTCTTGCGGTAAGTTTGCATAATGTAAATGAATCAAGCGGCAGACTATCAATAGCCTCCAAGCTTAATTCTTCAACCTTTAAGAATCTAGAATAGTTCTCCATCTCATCTAAAAATTCCAGCAAAACCTCGTAAATGCCTTCGGCGCTAATTTCTATAGGAATAACATTTATTTCGGAATTCCCTATGTGTTCTATTCTTGTCTGGTCTGGGTAAATCGAAACTATCTTTACCTGCTTATCGTTGCTCCATCTTTCGATGTCCTTGAGAAACTTAGGAATCTCCTTATTTTTAGGGATGCATTTTTCAGCTTTTTGAGCTAAGTGTGCATCGTTTTCATAGATATTAATGTACTCTGTTTTAGTGTTTAAAGCTTCTTCCAGTTGTGATTTTAAGTCTCGATTCCTTATCAATTTCGGATATAGCACAAAATAAAATGCACATATAAGAAGGCAAATGGTTGTCAAAACTACCATGTTGTCTTCAGATCTTTTAAGATATTTCTTTAAACTTAAAAATTTAAATTTCAATTGCAAATCAATCCTTAGCAAGTTCTACAAGTAATTCAAAATCATAATTTGCTGTAAATTCGCTTTTCGCTTCCCGGCGGCGAACAAATCCTAATTGAATATCTGAAACATCTTCGGTATTTGCGAAATTCTCCATAGCTTCTGCCACAGATGCGTTATCAACAGCATGGCAATAGAAGTTGAGCAATCTGTCTTCACCGGCTTTTAAGGAAATTATGGAAACACTATCAGGTACCACTTTTACAAGCTCATCTATTTTGCGGGCATAATATATTTTGGTTTTAGACAAATCTTTGTATGCATTTTGTCTTTTATTTAAATCCTCTGGCGTAAGTTCAAATTCTCCAGTTTTTTTAATCTCCAGGATGTCTTTATGAACACTTCTAATTTCCTCTTTGAGCAAATCGTTAGATCTATTTATGAGAACGGTAGAAGACAGGAACAATAAAATAAAAATGCATGCTCCGAAAACAAAAATTGGGCGGCGAGTTTTTCTAGACATTTTTGTTAACATTTCTGATGGCATAAGATTTAACTTGTGCATTTTACCTACCTCTTAATGCAAGACCGATTGCACTGAAATAATCTAATATATCAGAATTTAACTTTATGTTTGCGGAAATATGGTCTACTGCAAATTCCGCTCCCATAAAAACTTCAACATGAAAGTGTTTTTCAAGTACGGCCTTACAGTGCTTTGATTTGCTTCCTTCTCCCGCAATAACTATTTTTTCAATTTTTTGCCCGCCATTTCGCATATAAAATTCGAAAGTCCTTGAGATTTCAATTATAAAATTTTTATATGACATAGGAAAAGAATCTATGTTTTCCCAATCAGCTTGCTTATCAGCTTCGTTTATATTAAAAAAATCAAGGTTTCTTACTAGAATAATTTCCCCGTCATTTAAAATCGTTATTTCGCTATAATCAAGATCCAAATCAATTATAGCAATTGGGTCATAATTTTTTTGAACCTGAATTACACAAGCATTTGCAAGAGGATATACATCTAGGGAATTTGGAAAAATACCGGCGTCTAAAGCAATCTTGGCATAATTTTTTGCTATGCCTTCCGGCACTGCTGCTATTAATATACTGCAAGTATTTTTGCCGTGGTATAAAACCTCATAATCGCTGATAAATTTCATGCCAAAAGTTGCCAAAAACTCTTGAGTTTCCCAAAATATAGCCTCTTTTAATTCTCTCTTACTAAGGCGCGGCAATTGAATCTGCCGAAAGAGAGCATACTTACTCGAAATTCCAATAATAATTTTTCCGGAAAATATGTCTTTTATTTCTATAAAGCATTTATTCATAATGCTCTTTTCCAATGGAGTTTCCGGAATTAGTTTGCCAATCGGATTTTCTATTTTATAAAAGTTCTTGACGAAATATGATCTTCTGTTTATTGTTACATTTGCAATTTTTATATCTTTTGCTCCAATGTCTATTCCTATATGTAGCGAACTTTGCAGCATTGATAAAACTCCTTACTCATGATGTGGGTTCCTTGAAACAATATCCATTGCTTTTAGCAGCTGTATAATGACATCAGTGCGGTATTGCCTATTTAAAAGATCTGTTTTGGCATATACTTCGCCTTTCTTAGTTACCACATACTTTGTCGGCAAATTATTTAACGTAATGGCCATAATATCAAGACGGCAATGCTCGCACTTGCAAATATCCCTATCTCTCATAAGCTCTTCTAAAAGTAAAGCAACGATATCTTCCATATAGTTTTTTAACTTGAATTCGCTATTTTGCTCCATTTTATCAATACCCCTTATACTAGAATAAGATTACTTTTTAAGAACTTTTTAATTTACCCATAAGCCAAAAGGCGTAAGTTTTGTTGTTAACACAGAATTGCTGTTTTTCGCTTTTAAAAAAATTTCTACAGAATGTTTTCCTGATCGACTAAAACTTACTTGGCCTAATTCAGCCACAGGATTTACTCCATTGTTCTTTTTTCGATAAAGCACTCCATTACTAAAGTAATATATAATTTTCTCGCCACTGCCGCTTATTATTTTTATCTCATTTTCCGATAGTGACTCAATGGTTTTGGCCTGCTTTACGGTAGTTGAAAGCCACAAAAAGGCTTGTCTGATATTTTGACTGTCAAAAATCTTGGCATTTTCGCTATCGTAGGACTTTTGTCCGCTGCTGTAAAGCATAAAAGTCGTGGTAAGCACAAGGCTTAAAAGTCCTAAAGAAAGAATAAGTTCAATAAGAGTAAAACCATCTCTGCTGTCAGTATTTTCCCCGATATGTTGCAACTTCTACCTCCTGGTTATCTCCCTTTATTGTTACAGTTATCATCAACAGATTTTCATTTTTCACCAGATATTTTATGCTTCGTGCAAAACTATAATTATCTAATTTTACAATGTCTTTTTGTTGATACGTAAGTTTTTTAAGCAGTTCCTCAAAAGAAAACGATTTTAACTCCTCTATTGTATCTTGCGCCAAAGCCGTGGCCAGCATCATCTCCTCTGTTCTTCTATTTGATTTTACGCTTTGAGAAAAAAGTCCGCAAAATGGAATTGTTATCAAAGAAAGTAGTGTTACAGCAACTATTATTTCGATAAGCGTCGAACCTTTTTCGTTAGATTCTTGGAGGTATTTTGTCAATTCTCACCCTCCCTGTTGCTACAGAAACTATTACATAAATTGTATCATCTCCATTTGTCAGTGCTATGGTGCCTCCTTGATTAGGCGCTCCCGATGGGCCAAATATTATAGTTTTGCCGACATTTGTATAGCTGGTCCAGCTAAAAATTACATTTTTCGGTAGTTTTACAAATTTACCGTATTTGCCGGCAAGTATTTGATAATTATCTCCACGTTCCAGGTCTATTACTATTTTATATGGTATGCCTTCGACCATAGATTTTTGCTGTGCTAGGCGGATGTTTTCTGCAAGTTCAAAAGCAGCTGTTTTAAGATCAGAATTTGCGGCGTTTTTCTTAAAATCAGGAAGTGCTATGCCGGCCAATAATCCGAGTAATGATATGACAACAACTAATTCAATTAAAGTATATCCTCTGCAATCTTTATAGTCATATATCATTTGTAATTCGTTTAAAACCCCCTTTAAAATAAATTGTAAACATCAAACATGGGAATTACAACCGAAATCACTATAAATGAGACTAAAATCGTCATAAATATTATCATTACAGGTTCAATAAGGACAGTTATCTTGTCGGAAAGGATCTTAACTTCCTCTTCGTAAAAAGAGGCTGCTTTATCTAGCATTTCTGCAAGATTCCCTGATTCCTCCCCTATAAATATCATTTCTAATGCCAGGGGAGAAAAAATATTATCAGGCATGAGACCGGCTAAATTTTTCCCTTGTTTCAGCCCCTCCCATACGGCATATAGCTCTTTTTTAATAAACTGATTCTTTACAGTGCCCATTGAAATTTCCAGTGCTTTTAAAATAGGTATTCCACTAGATACCAAAATATTTAGCAGCTTTATTACCTGCGCAGAGGTTTCGTTTTTTATGAGCTTACCTATCAAAGGAATTGAAAGTTTTAATTCATCTATACGGCATGCAATAGAAAACGACTTCTTGGATTGCAGAGTAATAAAAAATATTGAAGATAAAAAAATAAGGATGCCCAAGCAAAATTCTACCATATTTGAACTTACCGATATAAGAATCCGAGTAACTCTAGGTAGTTGCACTCCGGCCGATGAAAATATGTTAGCGTAGACCGGCAAAACTTTGGTTGATAGGAAAATGATTGTCCCGATTGATGCAACGCCTAATATTGCAGGGTATGTCAGTGCGTTTTTTATTTTCTCACTTTGCTTTGAATTACTTGAATAATATTCAGATAATAACTGTAACGCCTCGCTTAAATTTCCTGATATCTCCCCGGCTTCAATAGCGGAAATGAAAACATCAGAAAATGCATATGGGTAGTTTTTGCAGGAGTCAGAAAGGGAGCTGCCGCGCTCTACTTGTCGGCTTATATTCATAATAATCTTGTGCAATTTACTATTTTTTGTCTGTTTTGCTATAGAGCTAAGGCTTTCTACAATACTAACACCTGAATCGAGCATAATTGCAAGGTGTCTGCAAAATATTGCAAGTTCAAAAAAAGTTATTCTATTAAAAAGAGCTGCTAAAATATATATAAAACTGTTTTTGTCTATGCTTTTAATCTTAACAGGTATGTAACCGTCGTTTTTTATCTTTTTTGCAACTGCGTAATCGCTTTCTGCCTCTACCATGCCAATTGCCTTGCTGCCGGCAAAATTTTTGCCTTTATAATAGTAAAGTGACATTATTATCCATCCTTTATCAAAAGACAACACGCATCATTTCTTCGAGCGTGGTAATACCATTTTTAACTAATGATGCTGCGCTAGATTCCATTGAATCATAGCCATTAGCATATAATAAACTTTCAATTTCTTTCAAAGTTGCCCTTTTTGATATGAGTTCCCGATAAGGAGATGAAACTTCAAAAATCTCTCCGACTACTGTCCGGCCTTTATAACCCGTAAAATTACAAGCCTCGCATTCTTTTCCCTTAAAGATGTAATGCTCTTTATTATCATTTATATCCAGATAAGATGCTTCATATTTTGATGCCTTGAACTTTTCTTTGCATATGGGACAAATTTTGCGAACTAATCGCTGCGAAATAACTCCTACAAGGCATGAAGCCAGAAGATAAGATTCTACCCCCATATCTAAAAGTCTGGTAATAGCTCCTAATGCATTATTTGTATGTAACGTAGAAAAAACAAGGTGGCCGGTGAGTGCTGCTCTAACTGCAATATCCGCCGTTTCTTTATCTCTTATCTCTCCGACCATGATGATATTTGGGTCTTGCCTTAGAATAGCTCTCAAACCTGTGGCAAAGGTTATTCCGCTTTTAGGATTAATCTGTATTTGGTTGATGCCGGAAAGTGCATATTCTACCGGATCTTCCAATGTAACTATATTTTGATTTGGCTTATTTAAATAATTTATCATAGAATAAAGAGTTGTAGTTTTACCGCACCCGGTAGGTCCGCATACTAGAATCATGCCATAAGGAAAACTCAACATTCTGTAAATCTGCTCTTTTTGTCTATCGCTAAATCCAAGCTGATCTATATTTCGCAAAAACTTGTCGCGATTTAATATTCTAAGAACAGCTTTCTCGCCTTTTGTTGTAGGAATAGTGGATACCCTTATATCAATCAGATTGTCGTCTATTTCTAAATTAAAGCTTCCATCTTGGGGAATCCTCTTTTTTGTAATGTCAAGCTTTGCCATTATCTTAATTCTTGCTATCACTGATTGCAGTAAGATTTTATCAAAGAACATTACTGAAACAAGCTCTCCGTCAACTCTATATCTTATACGAACATTCTTTTCTTGAGGTTCAATATGAATATCGCTGGCGTTCTTTTTGACTGCTTGGTATATTATGGTATCTACCAGTTTTACAACAGGAACTTTTTCAGCATCCTTTAGCTCTTTTTTGGTATGTGCTGTTTCTTTGATTTTAAAATTAGAATATGATTTGTAATAAGTATCTATGGCTTTTTGTATTTCAGTTTTTGATGCTATAACAATTCTAATATCGCAGCCGCTGGCAAATTTTACATCATCTACGGCAAATATATTGTAAGGGTCACTTACTGCTATTACTAAAGAGTTGCCATCTTTTTCAATAGGTAAGATAGTATGTTTTCTGGCAATATCTTCAGGCACCAAGTCAATTACATTTTGACTGATATAAAGCCTGCTTAAGCTCACTTGCGGTATCCCTGTAGCAATTGCTAAAATTTCAGCTAATTTTCCCTCGGAAATCAAATCTTCATCTGCGATTACTTCACTTAATCTTTTGCCGTTCGAAAGTTGTATTTTTTTAATCTTTTTCAATTCGGCTGTCGTAATATAACCCTTTTCTGATAAAAAATCCTCGAGTCTTTTTCCACCCGTCACTACAGCCTCGCTCCTCTAATTTATATTAATACCGATTAAGAAAAATCAGATTCTTCCTTTCCATATATTTTAAGATTAGGCCTTCAAATTTTCGGATAATCTTAGTTCCAAAAAATTCCTTATCGCCTATCGGCTTTACTAAAATTGCAAATAGCCCACTGCGTTTTGCGCCTAAAATATCGGTAAATATTTGATCGCCAATAGCTGCCGTTTCTTCCGGCTTAGTACCTAGTATATTCAAGCCTTCCTTAAAAGCTCTTTTAAGCGGCTTATAGTGGCCTGATACTGCGGGAATCCCCAGCTTATTCGCACACACTCTTATGCGGCTTGCAGTATTGTTAGAAATAATGCATAGAAGGAATCCCTCTTCTTTACATAAATTCACCCAATTTATCAGCTTATTGTCAATATCTGCTGAATTCCACGGAAGTAGAGTATTGTCAATGTCTATAAGTATTCCTCTGATATTTTTTTTCTTTAAATAGTTTAAATCTAATTTATAGATATTTTCGATATAAAGATCAGGGCAAAATAGCTCTAGCATAATCATTCCTCATAAAAAAATTTATGTTTAGTTATTGCTACTTTCAATCTTCTCTTGAGCGTTTAAATGATCTGCATATGTTTTAGTAAATATATGCGAACCGTCGCCTTTTGCTACAAAGTAAAGATAATCAACATTTGCAGGAGAAATTGTTGCAAGTAGCGATGAAAGTCCAGGTGCTCCTATTGGTCCAGGAGGCAAGCCTGTATTTTTATAAGTGTTGTATGGCGAATTTATCTTAAGGTCGTCAAAGGAAAGCTTCTCCTTGTGTTCATCTAACAAAAACTCTATTGTTGCGCAAGACTGCAAGGGCATCCCCTTTTCAAGTCGGTTGTAAAATACTGCTGCAATTATCGGCCTTTCACTTTCAAGTTTTGCTTCTTTTTCTACTATAGATGCTAATGTAACTATTTGGTATATGCTATACTTAGGATATTTTTCTTCTAATATTCCAGACAATTCAGTTTTATATATTTTCTCAAATTGCTTTAAAAACACATCGATATAAAACTCCACGCTTCTGTCCTTAGGCAAAAAATAGGTGTCAGGAAATAGAAATCCTTCCAGAGTAGCATCTTGTGGAAAATCTTTAAGAAAGTCGTACTTATCCTTAAAATTTTGCGCCTTAGCATAGCTGATAAATTCAGCTGTATCATTAATCAAGCCCTTATCTTTTAATATGTTGGCAATGTCTTTTAAAGTGCTTCCCTCAGGAATTGTAACTCGAACATCATTAATTGAATTTTTTTCATCTATTAACTTATTTAAGATTTCCCCGACGGTCATAGAGGGACTTAAATAATATCTTCCACTTTTTATCTTTATATCCAGCCCCTTTATTTTCGCATAAAGAATAAAAATTGTATCATTCTTTATTAAGCCTTTACTTTGCAAGTTTAGTGCTAGTTCTTGTGCTGTTTCACCTTTCTTTACCTCGAATTCGACGGCTGCCTTATTTGATGGGTCTTTTGGAGAAAGTGAAATTTTAAACCAAATTGCTATAATCAAAACTAAAAAGATTGCTATTAAAAACAATGCTTGGGCTTTATTTGATTTAATATATTTTATCAGGCTTTGGCCTGAATATTTTAATTTATATCTCAAATATTTTTGCACCTCTTTATTTTTTGTTGAAGATTTTCCTTAAATTCGTGCGCTGTATCAAATAAAATAGTGGTATACCTATTCCGGCAACGGATATAAGCTCGCCTAGGCCAATATATAGAGCTGTTGCAATATAGGGAACGCTATAAATTTTGGAAAGGTAAAAAGCTACTCCTAAAGCATTCAGGACTATAGGCGGAACCGCTCCTAAAAAGGGGTTTGGCATTTTGCTTGTGATATAAGCGGCTAAAAAGGTAATCAAGCTGCCAAGACAGATATCCCATAAACCTAAACCGCCTAATATATTTGCAATCAAACAGCCTACAAAAAGACCGGGAACAGCTGCCGGATCCATAAGAGGCAATAGTGTAAGCGCCTCAGAGATCCTAACTTGAACAGGACCATAACTTATCGGTTCAAAAACGTAAGTAACCAGTGCGTAAATAGCAGCTATAAGCGCTGCTCTTGAAATTAAATACGCAGAAGGATTTGTTTGGCTGTTTTTTCGTTGCTGAAATACAAGCCAAAAAACGATTGCTGCAATTAAGAATATAAGTATTGCAAACCAAAGCATTTTGATGTATCGCCCTTTCTATTTGAGTTGTTTTGGCTTTGCCTCCTTGACTTAGTTTAACGTTAGTTTTAAATGAGGTCAATATGATTTGAGTTGACACTAGGTAGATTTTATTATATCATTATTTACGAATAAATCATAACAGTATATATAGAAATCATCATACTCCGTTAAGGGGGAGTAGTCGTTTGATGAAAGTCACCAGCACGGCATTTATGCCTGGCTTTTATCATTTCAGTTTTTTCTGAAAAGACAAGACCTTTGACGCAATCAACTATTATTCGATAATCGATTGCAGTAAGGGTCTTTTTTATTTACAGCTATGAAAATTCATAAGTAAAGGACGGCGATCTTTTAAAAGGTAATTTAACTTTGGCAATTATTATATCAGTATTAAAATATTACATAAACTAATAATAGTAGAAGGAGGATTTTATTTTGGCCGAAAAAACTAATTGGTATTCTCTAAAAAAGGAGGAAATATCAAGTAAGCTAAATACTGATCTAAAAAGCGGTCTCTCCTCAGAAGAGGCAAAAAAGCGCCTAGATGAAGTGGGATACAACGAGCTTGTTGGCAAAAAAGGCGAAACTATTTGGCAAATGCTGCTTGAACAGTTTAAAGACTTTCTTGTCCTAATCCTTATTGGTGCAAGCCTTGTTTCTGCTGTTGTAGGGGAGACAACTGATGCAATCGTAATAATTTTAATAGTTATTCTAAACGCAATTTTAGGTGTTGTCCAGGAAGCAAGAGCTAGTAAAGCTTTGGAAGCCTTAAAAAAAATGGCAGCTCCTGAGGCAAAGGTTATAAGAGACGGCAAGGTTGTTGAAATTCCTGCAAGAGAACTAGTTCCAGGTGACATAGTTATACTAGAGGCAGGAAATTATGTGCCTGCAGATTTAAGACTTATCGAAAGCATAAACTTAAAAATCGATGAAGCTTCTCTTACCGGTGAATCAGTTCCTTCGGAGAAAAATGCTGAAGTTGTCCTAGGCGGAGAAGTTCCATTAGGCGATAGAAATAATTCAGCATTTATGGGCACAGTGGTAACATATGGCAGAGGCAAGGGAATAGTTATAGAAACAGGTATGAACACAGAAATAGGGCTAATTGCCAAGATGCTTGAGTCTTATGAAGAAGAAGAAACTCCTTTGCAGAAAAAACTAGATGATCTCGGAAAGGTTTTAGGGATCGCCTGTCTCGTAATATGTGGTATAGTTTTCGTCTTGGGTATTTTTGAAGGTAATCCGCTTCTTGATATGTTCATGACAGCAGTGAGTCTTGCAGTAGCTGCCATACCCGAAGGTTTACCTGCAATAGTTACGATAGTTCTTGCTCTTGGAATGCAAAGAATGGTTAAAAGACATGCTATCATAAAAAAACTGCATGCAGTCGAAACTTTGGGGAGCACTACTGTTATTTGTTCCGATAAAACCGGGACACTTACGCAAAACGAAATGACAGCAAGAAAGGTATTTGTAAATGGCAAGTTTTATTCGATTACAGGTGAGGGATATAAACCCATAGGTGAGTTTTATCTAGACGATCAAAAATACGATCCTTTATCTGATCCTGACTTAAAGATGCTTCTAACTATCAGCGCATTGTGCAATGACGCAAAGTTAGAAGAAAGCGGCTCAAATACCGAAAAAAGCTGGCGCATCATGGGGGATCCTACCGAAGGCTGCTTAATAGTAGCAGCTGAAAAGGCGGGTCTTTCAGCTGAAGAGCTGAATGCTTTGACACCAAGGCTTCAAGAAATACCTTTTGATTCCGATCGCAAGCGAATGACTACTTTCCATCTATACAATAATAGCTATTTTGCTTTTACAAAAGGCGCACCGGATATAATGCTGAGCTTGTCAAATAGAATTCTAAAGAATAATCAAGTTTTTGATATAACCGACGAAGACCGCAAAACAATATTAGAAGCAAACCACGGCATGGCTTCTCAGGCTCTTAGAGTTTTAGGCTTTGCCTTTAAACCGGTAGATTCTATACCATCGCACCCTGATCCAGCAGAAGTTGAAAAAGATATGATTTTTGTAGGTCTTGTCGGCATGATTGATCCTGCAAGGCCTGAAGCAAAAGATGCAATAAAAATTTGTAAACAAGCTGGTATAAAACCTGTAATGATTACAGGAGACTATAAGGATACTGCCGAAGCAATCGCAAAAGAACTAGGTATGATCGACGAGAATTCTCAAGCTCTTACTGGTCTTGATCTAGATAAGATGACTGATGAAGAATTGGTATCTGTTGCTAACAATGTGTCGGTTTATGCAAGGGTATCCCCAGTTCATAAGCTTAGAATAGTAGATGCCATAAAAAACAATGGTCATATTGTCGCAATGACAGGTGATGGTGTCAATGACGCTCCTGCACTTAAAAGAGCGGATATAGGAATCGCTATGGGCATTACCGGAACGGATGTAGCTAAAGAAGCTGCAGATATGATTTTAACAGATGATAATTTCGCCAGTATAGTTGCTGCTGTAGAAGAAGGAAGGACAATATATGCAAATATACGCAAATTTATATTCTTCCTTTTATCCTGTAATATAGCGGAAATACTAATCATATTTGTTGCAATGCTAGCCGGCTTGCCTGTGCCGCTAAAACCAATCCAGTTACTCTGGCTAAACCTGCTGACTGATGCTTTCCCCGCATTAGCACTTGGTATGGAAGCCAAGGAACCAGGCATCATGAAAAAACCGCCGCGTAATCCTAATGAACCGATACTTGACAAAAAAATGAATTGGCAAATTGCTGTTCAAAGCACGTTTATGACTATTGCCGTTCTTGGAGTATTTGTATTTTCATTGAACTCTACTTCTGATCTTCGAGTTGCCAGGACATTCGCCTTCGCGACATTAATTTTCAGCGAGCTTCTAAGGGCATATACTTCTCGTTCGGAAGAACTTCTTATTTACAAAATAGGATTTTTTAGTAACTTATATATGGTTGGCGGTACACTTTTATCTTTCCTGCTCTTGATAGCAGTTTTGTATATACCTGCATTAAGAGAGATATTTGATACAGTAAAATTATCTTTTTATGACTGGGATATTATAGTATTGTTTGGTATACTGCCCTTTATTGCCGCTGAGATAACTAAACTATTTCTTGCAAGACTCCAAAAATAATTTAAGATATACTTTATAATTTGAATGAACAGGCGGAAATAAAAAGATTTTATATACCCGCCTGTTCATTTTATTTATATCGAAAAAATCTAGAAGCAAATAAATAACCTTCAGCTTTAAAAATATACATAAATGCATAAATATGGTAATATAGGACATGATAAATAAGACATTCTCGGAGGTGAATTGTTTTGATTAAGTGGAAGGATGACTACAAGATAGGCGTAGAACAAATTGATAAGCAGCATCAAAAATTATTCGAGATAGCCAATGAAGCTTATAATCTTTTAAAAAATGATTTTTGCTATGACAAATTTGATCAAATAATACAAATACTGGCAGAGCTAAGAGATTATGCTATTTATCATTTTCAGTCAGAAGAAAATTACATGCTCAGCATCGGTTATAAAGGCTATCCTTTGCAAAAGGCAGCTCATGACAGTTTCGTAGAAAAACTTAACGCAGTAAACCTTGACAGCATAGACGAGAACCAAAATCAATATATCCTAGAGCTACTAGATTTTATAATTAACTGGATAAGCGACCATATCCTAGGTGCGGATAAACTTATTACACAATCTTCAAATCGATAAACAAATATGTTACAAACAACAAACCAGCCTATAAAGGCTGGTTTGTTGTTTGTTGATTTATGTCAAATCTTTAAGGCAATCCTTACAATATCCAAAAAACTTAACGGCATGATCTATTACTTTGAAGGAGTTATTCTTATAAATTCTTTTTTCAAGGTCCTCTAATAGATCATCATCAAATTCGTAAATTTTTCCACATTTTATACAAATAAGATGATGATGTTGATGCCGCTGGTCTTCACTTAACTCATACCGATAACATCCATCATTAAAATCTAACTTTTTGATAACGCCAAAGTCATCAAAAAGTTGTAAAGTTCTGTACACCGTAGCTAATCCAATATCTGGAAATTTTTTTCTTACAAATTCAAAAACTTCTTCTGCACTAAGGTGCTTGGACTGATTATCGAGAAGGACATCTAGAACCACTCTTCTTTGGGGAGTTAATTTAAGGTCTTTCTCTTTTAATCTATCCTCGATAACACTTATCCTGTATTTTCTTTCTTCTTCTGTCAACAAAATACCCACTCCCGGCATATATGCTGCTTCGCTCATAGTATATTGCAAACAGCAATTATTGTCAAGGAATTAGAACTTTATAAATAGAGCATCAGACACATCTTCGATTTTTCTTATTTCATTTAAAACATGCTCAGGAACTTCTTCGTCGATTCCAAGCACCATTAGCGCTTCTCCTCTAAAAGATTTTCGGCCCAGCTGCATATAGGCTATGTTAATATCATTGTTGCCCAGGAGGCTTCCTACCTGTCCCACAATACCGGGTCTGTCTTTGTGAAACGACATTAGAGCATATCCGCGAGGAATAAGATCTATCTTATAATCATCTATAGCTGTTATTCTAATTTCGTCTTTTTCAAAAACTGTTCCCGAAATACTGCTCTTTCCTTTATCGGTAGTCACTTGCAAAGTTATTGTTCCTGGGGCATCTTGATCTTCGCTAACCTTTTTCTCACTAATTTTTATACCCCGTTCTTTCGCAAGCAAATATGCATTTACTAAATTAGGTGGAAATTCTAGCATATTTGTCAGAATGCCTTTTATCGCGGCAACTGTTATTGGTTTTACATCAAATTTTGTTACTTTTCCGGAATATATCATTTCTACTTCGCTTATACGACCGTTTTTTAGTTGCGTATAAAGTGAACCCATTTTCTCCGCCAGTTCTATAAAGGGCTTTATTTCGTGATATTCTTCAGGTCTAACAGTTATCATGTTAACGGCATTTTTAACTAATTCCCCTTTTAGCGCACGAATTATGTCATTCGCCACTTCTATAGCTACATTAATCTGAGCTTCAGCGGTAGATGCTCCAAGGTGAGGGGTTGCTACTACATTAGGTAAATCAATAAGCGGGCTTTCAAGGGGTGGTTCATGCTCAAACACATCCAAAGCGCACGCCCCCACTTTTCCTGAAACAAGTGCTTCGTAAAGGGCTTCTTCGTTGATAATACCTCCTCGAGCACAATTAATTAAAATAACCTTATCTTTCATTATTGAGATCTGGTCTTTATCAATCATATGATAAGTAGCCTTTGTCAAAGGAACATGGAATGTTATAAAATCCGAATTTTTTAGCACTGTTTCAAAGTCGGTTACTTTAATATGGGTATTTTCAAGAGTATTGTTTATTATATAAGGATCATATGCAAGAATATTCATTCCAAGGCCAATAGCTTTAGCTGCTACATCTTTGCCAATTCTCCCAAGGCCTACAATTCCAAGGGTTTTTCCTCTAACCTCTATTCCAACAAAACTTTTTCTGTCCCATTTTTTATTTTTGAGGCTCATAACAGCAGCAGGTATATTTCGTGCAACAGACATGAGAAGTGCAATAGTGTGTTCACTGGCCGCTATTGTATTTCCTTCAGGAGCATTAACTACCAAAATTCCTTTATGCGTTGCAGCATCAACATCTATGTTGTCAACACCGACACCCGCTCTTCCGATAACCTTCAGATTGCTTTTTTCTATAATATTTTTTGTAACTTTAGTCGCACTGCGGACAACAAGTGCATCATAATTAGGAATTATTTCCATTAATTCTTCTTCGCTTAATTTTGTCTTAACATCTACATCAAATTCTTTTTTTAATATGTCGACTCCCTCTTGAGCAAGATCATCGCTTACTAAAACCCTCATTTATATCTCCCCTTTTGCAAAAATTCTTTCTGCCGCAGCTATTTCTGCTCCAAATAAATTCTCATTATTCAATGCCGACTCTAGTGCTGCCAGCACATTAATAAAAAAATTCATCACCACCGTGCACCTCTCCTTAAATATATAAAATAGTCCAAATTAATATATAATAAAAAAACCGCCCAGTACAAGGGGCGGAAATTACCGCGTTGCCACCCTATTTCAGTTTCCCAAAATATGCAACCCTCTATAAATCTAACGGTTAAAACCGGTTTGGCTCATCGCCAACAACTCCGGGGCGGAAATAAAGATCTTCTGTCAGTTTGCACCATCCACTGACTCTCTATAGAAAATATCTTTAATTTTCCCCTTCATAGTTTTTACTAACTAAATTTTAGAATATTATAAAACAGCTAGATAAGTTTGTCAAGACAGTATCAAAAATTAAACCTACTCATCTTCTCCATCAAAATCGTCATCTTCGTCAAGGGATTCCAATTCATCCATGCACAGCATTTCCCATGCATCCCTTACCATTTCAAATTCTTCGTCGTCTTCTACCTCAAAAAGGACCTCATTACCCTCTTCATCCACATCGATTCTGAAGATGTATGCTTCGCCCTCTTCTTCATCTTCTTCGTCTTCGATTAAAGGGGACAGAATTGCATAATCTGTATCCTCGACATTTATAACTCCTAATATCTCAAATACAGTTTCCTCTCCATTTTCATCCAGCAAGGTTATTGTTTCAAACTCTTCCATAAAGTTTCTCCACTCCAATTCAATTGAATTAGGAATATTTTATAGTAATTATTACATTGTGTCAACTCTTGATTTATAATCTAAATAGCTTTGCAAGATTATTACTGCAGATAGTTTATCAATTACGCTCTTTCTTTTTTTTCTGGAGATATCTGCATCTATCAAAACTCGTTCAGCTGAAACAGTGCTCAATCTTTCGTCCCAAAATCCTAAATCTATATTCAAACAACTTTGTAGTTTTTTAGCATAGTCTTCAACCATCTTACCGCTTTGTCCTAAAGTCCCGTCCATATTTTTTGGAAGACCTAATATTATTTTATCAACATTGTATTTTTCAACGATTTTTCGTATTTCCTCTATATCTTCGTCTTTGCTATTTTGTTTTCTTTCAACGGTGCCTAAGCCCTGGGCGGTTATGCCTAGTTCGTCCGATACCGCAACTCCTATTCTTTTTTCGCCCACGTCTAAACATAAAATGCGCATTCAAATACTCCTTAATTAAACTATCTTTATACAAAACTCCGGACAGTAGCCTGCACAATAACCGCATAAGATGCATTTATTGGGATTAACCATAGATCTGCCGCCTTTAACTTCCAGCGCGCCATATCGGCAGTGCCTTGCACATTCTCCGCAACCTGCGCACCAGTCTTCAATTAAAAGCTCTCTTTTTTGGCTACTTAATCTTTCCTCGACCGAAGGCTCAATGGGCCTTCTTTCAAATATAGCAATATTTTCTGCAACTTCATCATATGATTTCATGCCAACTGCTATAGAATGGGTATAAGGAAATGAAAGTATATAAGAAAAGGCTTGTTGCTTGCACCCTATGAGGTTTCCTCCTCCAAGGGCTTTCATAGCATATATACCCTTCCCGTTCTCATATGCTGCTTGTATCGCTTTTTCCATTTCCTCTAAATTTCCGTCTTTAATCCCTATACCTTTAAAATTTATCAATGGGTGAATTACTTCAATCTCATCCATGCAAGATGCAGCATTTACAACTTCAACAGTGTGAGTAGAAACTCCTATTGCCTTTATTTGGCCTTTTGCTTTAGCGTTCTGTAAATATTCCAACGCCTCGCGATGTCCTTTGAGTGTAAGCCGGCTTTCTTGTTCATGAAGCATAAATATATCTATTACATCTCGGTCAAGTTCTCTACGCGCTTTCTCAACGCTGTTTTTCATTCCATCATAGGTGTAGGCATAAGATTTAGTTGTTATTACAATATCTTTCTTTGTTCTTTTAAGTGCTTTAGATATATAATCGTAGTTTTGATAAAACTCAGCTGTATCAATAAAATTAACGCCGCAATCAATTGCTAAATTTATAATATCGGCTCCCGCTTCTAAAGAAAACTTTGATTGGAGCGGGCTTATTGACAGGCTTCCAAAACATAGGTAGGATACCCTCAAACCTGTATTTCCAAGAATGTTATACTCCAATTTCAAGACCTCTTACACTGCTAAAATTATTCGCTTTCAATGTAACTCTTAATTAACTCCTCTACTAATTTATCCCGTTCGAGCTTTCTAATTAAGTTCCTGGCATTGTTATAACTTGTAATATATGCTGGATCACCGGATAAGATATAGCCCACAAGCTGATTTATAGGGTTATATCCCTTTTCTTCCAGTGCCTTGCTGACTTGTTTCAAAATTGTTTTGGCATCAATGTCAGCTTCTTTTTCGACTCTAAACTTAACAGTTTCATCCATCTTTCCTTCCATTTTCATCCCTCCATTCCGCAATTTATTTTAAATTTTGTTTTGGAGCTCTTCGATTATAGCAAAAACAGCATTTAGCGCTTCATCAAGTTTATCAGGATTTTTGCCGCCTGCCTGTGCAAAGTCTGGTCTGCCGCCACCTCCGCCACCTGCTATTTTGGCTACCTTTTTAATTATTTCTCCGGCATTATAGCCTTTCTTCGTCAAATCATCGGTTACTCCAACTACAAATAAAACTTTATTATCGCTGCAACTTCCTAAAACTATTATACCGGTTTTGATTTTCTGGCGCAGTGTGTCCACCATCATCCTTAAATCGTCAATGCTTTTTGCATTAGCTCTTGCAGCAATCACATTGATACCATTTACGGGCTTTACTTTTTGCACTATTTCTTCAACTTCTGAATTTGCCAACTGCTGTTTTAATGACTCAAGCATTCTTTCCTGTTCTTTAAGCTGACCAGTTAACTCGTCAATTTTTTTAAGCAGCTCTTCTGGAGATGTTTTTAAAAGTTTCGATGCTTTATCTAAAATTTCGAGATTCTCGTATAAATAATTCATTAAATTAAAGCCACATACCCCTTCAATTCTTCTCAGTCCGGAACCTACACTGCTTTCTGAGATTATCTTAAAGAGGCCTATTTCACCAGTAGACTTGACATGAGTTCCTCCACACAGTTCTTTACTATAGTCGCCAAAGCATACAACTCTTACATTTTCTTGATATTTTTCGTTAAAAAGTGCGATAACTCCTTGCTCTCGAGCCTCTCGAAGAGTTGTTTGGTATATTGATACAGGCAAGTTTTTAAGTATCACATGATTTACTTTAAACTCTACCTGCCTTATTTCATCGGGTGCAAGACTTGAAAAATGTGAAAAATCGAATCTTAATTTATGTTCATCAACTAATGAACCTGACTGATTTACATGCTCGCCTAAAACTTCTTTTAATGCTTTGTGCAATAAGTGGGTCGCACTGTGGTTGCGAGAAATGTTTAGCCGTCTTTCCACATCAATTTTAGCTGTGACTTTTTCGCCTATGCTTACGCTTCCTCTTTCTATTCGGCCTCTATGATAAATCTTTCCATCGGGGGTTTTTTGAGTATCTGTAACTTTAAATAAAAAGTCTTTATTTTCAATTACGCCAGTATCTCCCACTTGGCCACCGGATTCAGCATAAAATGGTGTTTTATCAAGTACTACAATAACATCCTGTTTCGTATCATCGCATTTTTCTACCGCTGCTTTGCCAGCTAAAATAAATTGAACTTGACTTTCTGTTTCAAAATTTTCATATCCAACAAATGCCGTTGGAGCAAGAGGGGATAGCACCGAGGCTAGTTCATCAATTTCATATTCGCTTTTGCGTGCTGCTTTTGCCTTTTCTCTTTGTTTATTCATTAATTCTTCAAAGGTTTTAATATCGACTTTCATTCCATTTTCCTGAGCTATATCGCACGTCAAATCAATTGGAAAGCCGTAAGTGTCGTACAAGACAAAAGCTATATTACCAGGTATTTCTTTCTTGTTCTCTTTTAGTAAATCCTCTATATTTTCTCTTAAAATCCTCAATCCATCGTTTAAGGTTTCAAGGAATTTTTCTTCCTCGGCTTTCACTACTTTTTGTATATACGGCATATTCTTTTCAAGTTCCGGATAGGCATCTTTCATTAATTCCACCACTTTAGGAACTACCTTGTACAAAAACGGTTCATTTAAACCAAGTTCCTTTCCGTAGCGGGCGGCTCTTCTAATGATCCGCCTTAATACATAGTTTCTTCCCTCATTTCCCGGAATTACACCATCTGAGATTAAAAATGTTATGGCTCTTGAATGGTCAGCAATTACTCTAAATGCAAATCCTTGTTCATTATCTTTGTACTCTTTTTTTGTCATATCCTCTATAAAAGTAATCAATGGCCTTAAAAGGTCTGTATCGTAGTTGCTGTAAACCCCTTGCATCACAGTTGCTATACGTTCAAGCCCCATTCCCGTATCAATGCTGGGTTTTGGAAGTGGTGTCATAACACCGTTTTCGTCTCTGTTATATTGCATAAAAACTAAATTCCATAATTCGCGCCATCTGTCGCAGTCACATTTGCCAAGGGCACATTCTTCGGCGTCACATTTATGCTCAATGCCCCTATCAATATATATTTCGCTGCAGGGTCCGCAAGGTCCGGTCTCTCCCATGCTCCAAAAATTATCCTTCTCTCCTAAACGGACAATTCTTTCTTTAGGCAAATATGCTTGCCAAAGCTGAAAAGCCTCTTCGTCTTCTTTGAAAACACTGACCCATAATTGATCTTTTGGAAGTTTTAGCACATCTGTAAGGAATTCCCATGCATATGCTATAGCCTCTTTTTTAAAATAGTCACCAAAGGAAAAATTGCCCAACATTTCAAAAAAAGTATGATGGCGCGCAGTTCTTCCAACGCTTTCCAGATCATTGTGTTTGCCGCCAGCTCTAACGCATTTCTGACAGCTGACCGCCCTTTTATAAGGTAGGGTTTTAAGACCAAGAAAAACGTCTTTGAACTGATTCATGCCTGCATTAGTAAAAAGTAATGTGGGATCATTTTGAGGAACTAAAGAGGAACTTTCCACTCTTGTATGGCCTTTACTTTCGAAATAGCTTAAGAACTTTTCTCTAATTTCATTGCTGCTCATCATAGGAATAACCTCCAAAATCAACTAAATCTTCACTTATTGTTGCTTTGCACTGATTGGAATTATATAAAAAGAAAAATCAATTATCAATATTCAGTAGGCATTTTTTTAAAATTACTCATAAATTTGTGTTATATATGGCGAATATGTGTCTCCAAATTTTTTACGCTCAGTTAAAAAATGTATCACTAAGAAAGTAATGGCCATTAGGGCCACGCCAACTACTACAGCAAAAGGTTCTATAATGGCGATTTTAAATATTCCTGAAACTTTATAGCCCAAACCTATCCCTATAAAAAAAGCTAACAGGGGAATTGCATATATTATTATCGTTGCCGACAGGAATGTAGAATCACGAAGCTCAACTTCTACAGTTTGACCAACTTTTGCATTAACATAATTCTTAGCCCATATTTTTATTGCTTTTCCGCTTTTTCCAGCAGCGCAGGCTTTACATCCTTCGCAGGAATCTTTCGGTTCTATCTGCAACTGGGCAAATCCGCTTTTTGTCGCAACTACAACAGCTTTTTCTCTCACTTTTAATACCTTCCTTAAAATAAAATATCAAATGAAGCCCAATCTATAGGCATATTATATAACATTGCACTAGCTCGGTCAATTTTTTATCAAATCTCGTATTACCTCACCTGCAACTATAAGTCCCATTGCAGAAGGCACAAAAGATATGCTCCCAGGCGGATAATGTCGTGTTATTGGAATTTCCGTGGAAAATACAACTTTTAATCCTTTTTCTATACCAATTTTCCGAAGTTCTTTTCTTATTTTTCGAGCCATAGGACAAGTGTGAGTATTTGATATGTCGGCTACTTGAAATTTTAAAGGATCTAACTTATTTCCGGCACCCATGGCTGAAATAATGGGAATGCTTAAATGTATGCAATATGTAATAAGATCAATTTTTGATTTTAGTGTATCTATAGCATCTACAACATAGTCAAAATTACTGTCTAAAATTGCGGAAGCATTTTCAGACGAATAGAATTCCTTTATACCTATAACTTTTGCAGATGGATTTATATCAGAAATTCTAGCTTTCATCGCATCTACCTTTGAAATTCCGACAGTGGAATGCGTAGCATGAATTTGACGATTCAAGTTTGAAGGCATGACCACATCATGGTCAACAATTACAAGTTCTCCCACCCCGGCACGGGCAAAAGCTTCTACCGCAAAGGAGCCAACGCCGCCCAGTCCTATTACCGCAATCTTTGAATTTTTAAGTCTTTCAATGCCGGCTTCCCCTATAAGAATCTGGGTTCTAGAAAAAATATTCTCATCCATAATAAAACACAACTCCATATAATTAAATAAACCCCACCATGCCGTGTTTACTGACCGTAAATAGAGACCCGGCTTACCAGGTGGGTGTCCTCCTGAACGTCTCTTGTATTTCCCTCTCTCAAGGGCATATACTCAACATTCAGAGTCCGGACTCCCTTTCTCAGAGTGTTGGCTCTTTACTATGTCAGCTTACACGCACACAGCAGGGATTGTTTTGTTAAGTTAATATTACCATAAAACCCGATATTTATCAAGAATTCATTGCTGGGAGATCGCGTCAAGTAATCTTAGGTTTTTTTGTAAGACCTCTGCCAACCTTATACAGAACAAGCAAAAGAAATTAAATCTGTTTTAACTTATTGATTTTAAATATTGCAGCTTTCAAGAAGAGA